>ENA-USTZ01000001-USTZ01000001.1-human-gut-metagenome-genome-assembly--contig:-NODE-1-length-235838-cov-6.257222_pt1 | contig 235838 bp, 193 predicted proteins | sample MGYA00250049_ERZ773375 | MGnify/ENA primary metagenome ERZ773375 (study PRJEB29103, sample SAMN06111956) | human gut metagenome | biome: human gut; feature: ankylosing spondylitis patient; material...
AGAAAGAATAAAGAAAAAGTATTGTTTTTGTGTCCAACAAATCAATTAGTGCATCAGGTTGTTGAACAGGCAAATTCAAAATATGGGTTAAGAGCAATTGCTTTTTGTGGGAAACAGAAAGATTATCTGCCGAAGGATAAAAGCAGTTTTTTGATGGGAGAGGCTATAGGAGTTACGACATATAGTTCTTTTTTTGCATTGCATTCTTTTTTTGATGATGTGGATATTTTAATCATGGATGATGTGCATTCGTGTGAAGATTATATAATATCAAATTGGACTATTCAGATTGATAGTGGAAATACTATATTTTTAGAAATAGCAGAATTGTTAAAAACTTTTATCAGCGAGACAGATTACAAGTATTTGTTAGAAGATGAGTATATTCCAGAGGTGGCGTCATGGTGCAATATGTTACCGATGCCTTTGATAATGGAAAAGCTTGATGAGCTTCAGACAATTTTACAACAAGGATTAGAAGCAGGAACATCCAATTATTATGCATACTCAAGAATATCGGAGAATATACAAGAATGTAATATTTATATTGCAAATAGAAAAGTTCTCATACGTCCTTGGATTGCACCAACTATGTCTTTTGAGCCTTTTGCAGGTGCAAAACAAAGAGTATTGATGTCTGCAACGTTAGGAAGAAGTGGGGAGTTAGAACGAATTACTGGTATAGAGAAAATATGCCGTTTGCCAATAGTAAATGATTGGGATAAAAAGGGATTGGGAAGAAAGTTTTTTACTTTTCCTGATTTGTCTTTGGGAGAAGAAGAGCAAGGTAATGTAGTTATGGCACTTCAAAATTTATGTAAAAAAAGTGTTTTTCTTGTTCCTGATTCTCAATCAGCAGAAGCAATTAGAAAATTTTATGCAGAGCATATAGGAAGTACAACAGTTTTTGAAGCAAAAGATATAGAAGAGTCTAAACAATTCTTTTTGGATGCATCGGAAGCAACTGTTATCTTAGCAAATCGTTTTGATGGCATAGATTTTTCTGATGATGAAAGCAGATTGCTATTTATTTGGAATCTTCCCAAAACAACAAATTTGCAAGAAAGATTTTTGATTACTAGAATGGGTGCTTCAAAATTATATGCGGAAAGAATACGCACAAGAATAATTCAAGCTGTGGGTAGATGTTCGAGGAATCCAAGTGATTATTCTATTGTTTGTGTAATTGGGGACACTATTCAAAATGATTTAACAAAACAGGAAAAAATCAAACAATTCGCACCAGAATTAAGAGCCGAAATTCAATTTGGATTAGAAAATTCAATGGATTACTCAAATGTAGATGATGTGATAGAGCAGGCTAGAGATTTTTTAGATAGAAATGACGTATGGCAGGAAGCAGAGGAGTATATTGTAGATTTAAGAAATGGATATTGGAATGAAGAAAATAAAGTGGAGAAGCAGATAAATGATAAATTACAACAGTCAGCAATTTTGGAACTAAACTTTCAATATTCACTATGGAAAAAAGACTATAAAGCTGCCTTTGATTATGCTTGCAATATTGTTGGAATTTTAAATGCACCAGCTTTAAATGGATACAAATGTTTTTGGAATTATATGGCAGGTTGTATGTCATATTATTTGTTTAAAAAAGGGCAAACGGAATATAAAACATCCGGTATACAATATTTATCAGATGCTTTAAAAGAAAACATAAGTATAAGATGGTTGTCAGGTCTTCCTGAAAAATTATTTTCTGTTGAAAGTATAACTGTTGAGGAAGATGATTTTTTCTTTGACTGTATTGAACGGATAGAAAGTATGTTTACATCAATACTAACAGCACAGAAATTGGAGAAAAGAATTAAAGGTATTTTAGATGATTTAAATTCACTAGATGGAAAAGTGTTTGAAAGGGGACATAAAGGACTAGGTGAATTATTGGGTTTTATTTCAGAAAATCCTAATAGTACTGGCGCACCTGATCCATACTGGATAATTAATGAGAATAATGTTGTTGTCTCAGAAGATAAAATTTATGAGGAAAAAGCTCAGATAAAAGGTGTTCCGATATCAGATGTAAGTGAGGCGGGAAGGCATTATGCGTGGATTATTGAGCATGAGAAAAGAATATCTAAAGATGCTAATATTTATACTATTCTAATCACTAATTCGAAAAGTATTGATGAGGATGCTCGTATATATGCGGGTAACATATATTATGTTCATAGAGAAGAATATGTTAGTTGGGCAATTAAAGCACTTACAGTCATTCGAAGTGTGTGGAATATGTTTACGGATGAAGGTGATATGGAATGGAGAGATTCAGTTCATCAACAATTCATCAAAGAAGGTATAACACCTAAAAATTATTTAGATTTTGTTTGTAAACAAAATTTAAAAGATATAGGGTAAACTTACATAAGCCGAGGAGCAAAATCCCCGGCTTTTCTTTTGCCTTAAATTCGGAAGGAGTTGAAAATATGTTGATTATTAAGCGAGGAATTCCACCTTAGTGTATAGATGGGATTTTATTTGAAAGAGAATATAGTAAATTGATTGAGCCGAGGAGAAATCCCCGGCTTTTTTCATGCAAGAAGGAGGAACTTTTTATTATATGATGAAATATGAAATTTTCAATGAGGTAGTGGCTGATACATTCAAAGACTACTTGCCTGAACAGTACAGAAGCATGGATTTAAGAGTTGAATCCGTAAATAAGGTGAATCGTATGTTGGATGGTATCACTCTGGTTAGTGCAGGGGCAGATAAAAATATTTCACCTACTGTTTATATCAATGATATGTATGATCACTATAAGCTCTGTAATGATTTGAAGGAAGCAATCAGGTCCGGAGCAGACAGAATGGTAAAGGCATTTAGTATTTGTCCTGAAATGCCTAAAATCGAATTGTCAGAAGCAAAGGACAACATTGTATTTCAGCTTGTAAATACAGAGCAGAATAGAGAAATGTTAGCAGGAATACCACATCGAGAGTTTCAGGATTTAGCGGTTATTTATCGTTGGGTAGTAAAAGTGGATGCAGATGGAATCCAGAGCACAATGGTAAGAAATTCGTTAGCAGAGCAGCTTGGATTAAATGAGGAGCAGTTGTTTAAGCTGGCTGTGGAAAATACAAGAATAATTTTTTCGCCTGTTGTAAAGTCCATGAATGATGTGATTTGTGAGATGTTTGTTAAGGACGGAATGCCGATGGAAGTTGCAGAAATGATGATTGGCGAGATACCTGCTGATAAGATGATGTATGTGATTTCCAATGATAAGGGAATCAATGGAGCAATCTCCATGTTGTATGAGGATAAACTTCATACACTTGCAACGGAATTGGAAAGCGATTTATATATTCTTCCGTCATCTGTGCACGAGGTAATCGCTGTCTCTGCTGAAATGGGTGATCCGTATGAACTGGCAGAGATGGTTTCTGAAATCAATATGGATCAGGTTGCTTTGGAGGAACGATTATCCAATCAGGTTTATCATTATGATAAGGATTTGCGTAAATTAAGCCTTGCCACAGATACTCCGAACAAGAGATTGGACGGAATTGTGGCAGAGCCGCCTATGGTTTATGAAACAAAGCAGTCCAGATAGGAGACTTATGGAAAAAGAAGTAAAAGATGTTACGGTGGAAGAACTCAAAAGACTGATACAGACACAGGAAGGAGAGTTTATAATCCGTGTGGAACCGGGAGAGGGGGATGCTGATGGGAAAACAGAATCCGTTTCAGCTTGATGTGGTTTCTGTAAGATTCGTAAGGGATGCTCCCATTTTTTCTGAGCAGAAAATAGTAAATCCGGAGAGTGCCATAGCAGTTGTGGGAGAGCTTCTGTGCGAAATGGACAGGGAAGTGGTGTGTATTATCAATCTGAAATCAGACGGAACACCGATTAACTGTAACATTGCAAGCATGGGAGCTATCAATCAGGCGATTGTTGAGCCGAGAGAGATTTTCAAGAGTGCAATCCTCTCCAATGCGGCTGGGATGATTATGGTGCATAACCATCCCAGTGGAAACTTAGAACCGTCCAAAGAGGATACCATGATGACGGACAGAATACTGACGCTGTCAGCCTATATGGGAATACCTCTTAAAGACCATGTGATTGTAGGGGGAGACAATAGTGGTTATTTCAGCTTCAAGGAAAAGGAACTTCTTAAAATGCCGAAAGTATCCTTAACCCAAAATTATCATTATCTTAATTTTGGATAGTCTGCAATGGTAGCGGAACGGGGAAAGAGCAGGTGATGATATGGAGCAGAGAAACAGTTTTACCAAAGAAGAACTTGCTATAGCAAAGAGTGTGGATTTAACGGATGTTGCGAGAAATCTTGGTTATACCGTAAAAAAGGTAGGAAACTATTTCACTCTGAAAGAAATAGATTCCCTTCGTATCTATAATCGTCGGAGTTGGTTCCGTTGGTCAAAGGAATATGACAAGGGAGAGAATGGTGGTTCACAGATAGACTTCCTTCGTGTGTTTGCAGGAATGGAAGTGAAGGAAGCTGTATTCTGGTTGCTTGATTTTGCCGGGTATAGAAGATATGAGGACTGGAAACCGAAAGCTGTCATTGTGGAAGCAAAGGCAGAGGAGGAGAAAGTACCATTTGTACTGCCATTAGCTGCACTGGATAATCGTTACCTGTATCAGTATCTTATGTATGACAGAAAGTTATCTAAAAAGGCTATTGATGCATTCGTGAAAGCAGGACTTATTTTTGAAGAAGGCAGATACCACAACATTGTCTTTAAGGGGAATGACAGAAATGGAAATACCCTTTTTGCAAGCATCGGAGGTGTGTTTGACCGGAATGGGAAGTGTTTTAAGTGTGATGTGGCAGGTAACGATAAGAATTACGGTTTTAATGTGTGGGATAAGGAAAGCACGGAGATTGAAGTTTTTGAGGGTGCGATAGACCTTATGAGTTATGCGGACATTTATAGTGATTATCATAGTAACAAGCTAGCGTTAGGTATGTTATCGGATGCACCGCTTGTTACTTTTTTGAAGGAGCACCCACAGATTACAACCATTAAATTCTGCCTTGATAATGACAAGCCGGGCAGAACGGCAACAAAACAGCTCATGCAGAAGTATTATGAACTTGGATATGAGGTTGAGGATTGTCCACCGTCAAAGAACTATAAAGATTACAACCAGTGGTTGAAGGAGGCGAGGGAAGAAAATTTGTAGATAGGACGGTGTGCTGAAGTGGCAAGATAGGTGTCAACTGAAAAAGTCGACTCACTTTGGGAAAGTCAACTGAAAAAGTCAACTTATTTTATAAAAGTCAACTTAAAATATGAGTTGACTATATTTATGAAGCGGGGTTTTAGGGGCAGTCCTCTAACCAGAGGCACTTGTATTACAAAGTGCGTATCTGGCAAATTCCCATAGGGAATTTGGACGGGAGGGAAGATTTGGAATGAAACTAAGAACAGTTAAGAGGAAGGTGGTAGAGTTGGATGTAATTGATGTGAACAGCAGGCAGTTGCAGGAAGTGGAAATTAAGGGACATTACGGGGTTTTTACAGAGCTGCGTGTGGAAAAAAGTACCCTTCCTAAAGGCGTGAACGGCTATGAGCTTAGGCACGGTGAGGATGACAGTTATCTGGCGGCAATGGAGCAGAATGTAAGGGTAAACTACTTTGGTGCAGTCCTTATGACAGATCCAAAGTAAAGAAGGCGGTAGCGGCGGCTTGCGGTGCAGGCTATATGGCAATGAATGCCATGCCTTTAACCGTATTTGCGGCACAGGCTGGTGGTACACAGGCAATCACACAGCCTCTTGATAACTTGAAGACTCTCGTCATTGCCATTATCGGCGCAGTAGGTGTCATCATTCTTGCGAAGAATGTCATGGAGTTTGCACAGGCATATCAGCAGCAGGATTCCTCTACCATGAACTCTGCGTTAAAGGGTATTGTAGCCGGAATCATGATGGCAGGTATTTCCACAGTTCTTACTTTCCTCGGTTTCTAAGAGTGTGGCAGTAAATAGACAAGAGGGCAACGAATATCAGTTGTCCTCTTAATCGTAGGAAAGAGGTGAGAATTAAGTGGATATTTTTAAATTAGGTGATAAAATCCTCGCTCTTTTAGAAATGGTGTTCGGCTTTTGGAATAATCAGATTTCATTGGTCTTTGCCATGCTTGGACAATCACCTGTTGACTTTAAGGGTGGAGATCCCTGGGCGGCGATTGAAGCAATCAATCCGATTTTCGTTGCAGTAGGCTCCTCACTTGTGGTGTTGTTCTTTGTCATAGGATTTTGCTCGGAGAGTGTGGACATCAAAGAGGAGATGCGGTTTGAAGTGATCCTAAGAATGTTGATTAAGCTGGCACTTGCAGAGTGGTTTGTGGCAAACAATGTCACGATTATGAAGGCATTTTTCACAACCATAGGAAAACTTGTGAATGCCCTGACAGCCGGAACAAGTACCACTTTGGCAATTAACAGTACACAGGCAGATATTATCAAAGACCTCGGATTTGGGGAGAGTTTGATTATGCTGCTTTTGGCAGCTCTTTTATCCGTAATCATCATTATCTGTGGTTTCTTTATGATTTACAATGTGTACTTCCGTTTCTTAAAGCTGCTTGTCATTGTTCCGATGGGTTCCATTGCGTTCTCAACGATGGGAGGTAACAGAACCGTGAGCCATACAGCAGTAACCTATAGGGCAATCACTTCCTATGAGCATGAAGTGGAGCTTTTGAAAAATAACAAGGGTAGCAGGCAGGAACGGATTAAGGCTTTTAAGAAGTTTGAAAATATCACAGAATTGGACCGTGCGGCGGTAATTGCTCTGGTTAAGCAGGTGCGTGTGTATGGTAAAGATAGAATTGAGGTCATCTTCAATTTTCAAGAGGAAACAGAGGGACACAGCAGCTTAATTGCTTTTGCAAGTCCTAACTACGATTATGTGGAAGGGATGGTAGTGTAAATGGCAAGAAAGAGCAGAAAGCAGACCATCGCTACACAGTTAGAGACTTCGGTTTCCGTAGCAGAATACAAGGTTTATCGTACAGCATTGAATTATTGTGGATTACTTGGAGCAGATGATAAGAGCCGGGTGGTAAAGCTTCTGGAAGAACATATGGATCATTTCCTACAGGAAATGCAGGCAGGCTGAAAGAATGAAGCATTGTGAATGATGTATCAAGGCAATTACAAAGGAGGTAAATACGGACATGGGTACATTTGAACATGATCTTACAAAAGGGAATATATGGAAACAGCTTGTGAAGTTTGCTGTGCCATTCTTTATTAGTAATTTGATCCAGTCTTTATATAGTTTGGTTGACCTGATTATCTTAGGACATTTTGGTGGAACAAATTCTATATCAGCAGCAAATATTGGAGGACAGGTACTTGTGATTTTGACAAATCTGGCAGCAGGTCTGGCAGGAGGGGGAACGGTTATGATCGGAAACTATCTGGGCTCTAAGCAAAAAGATAAAATTAATGGGACAATTAGTACATTACTTATTACATTGATGGTTATGGCAGCAGTATTTATGGTTTTGTTATTTATATTTGAACACCCCTTACTGCGTCTGCTGGATACTCCGGATGAAGCGTATGGTCAGGCAGGGCAATATATGTTTATTTGTTCTATCGGTCTATTGTTTATTTATGGATATAATGCATTGAGTGCAATTATGCGTGGACTTGGTGACAGTCGTACTCCGATGATATTTGTTATAATTGCCTGTGCGATCAACATTATGCTGGATCTGGTCTTAGTAGCCGGATTTCATATGGGAGCAGGTGGCGCGGCATTTGCAACTATATTTGCACAAGGCTGCTCGATGCTGTTTTGTATCCTATATTTGAAAAGGCATGATTTCATGTTTGATTTCAGAGCTTCATCGTTTCATTTTGTAAAAGAAGAATTTCATACTTTGCTTCGTTGCGGCCTTCCGCTTAGTATTCAGATGGTAGGAACCAATTTTTCGTTCCTGATTCTGACAACATTTATTAACAGGGCAGGAGGTGTAGATGCATCAGCAGCTGCCGGAATTGTTAATAATTTCAATGGATTTGCAATTTTGCCACAAGCAGCATTTAGTTCTGCTGCGGCAGCAATGATCGCCCAAAATATGGGAAAGGGAGATATAAAACGATCGGAAAAGACTATGCATTGTTGTCTGGCACTCTGCCTTGGCGTATCGGTAATTGTTTTTGCATTGATGCACATCTTTCCAGAGCAGATATTTTATCTGTTTGGTGTAAACGCTGATGTTCTGGTTTATGGTCTGCCATATATTTATGCTTTTTCATTTGAATATATAGGATTGCCATTTATCATGTCATTTAATACAGTATCAACTGCAACCGGAAATGGGTGGATTACACTGGTTGCCAATTTGACATCAGCATTTTTAGTTCGTATTCCGCTAGCATATTTTCTGGCGTTCGTGAGGGGATATGGTGTAAGCGGAATAGCAGCAGCCATACCGCTGGCTACAATTGTCGGGGCAATAATTTCATTTGTATTTTATTTGAGCGGCATTTGGCGAAAACATGTCATGTTATGAAAAAATACTGGAGGAAGCTTTGCATGGATATTACGAAAGCTGTATTGTTGCAATTGCGGATAATCAGATTGAGACGGTCACGGCGTTGCCGGTTTCGTCAAACCAGATCTCGGTCAGTTTGTTTTTCTTCTTGATTAAGGGCATAGTATGTTGTACTATCTAATAAATTTTGTTTTCATTTTTGCTCATGACCATGAGACTTTTTCAACTCAAACCGTATGCTGATGATATATTTCTAGTATCGAACAGAATGTCGTTGTATTATGATTTGCTTTTAATTGTCACGGCAGTGTTTAATGGACGGAACAAAAGCCTTGAGTTTATTGGGCTTCTTGGATGGAAGTATAGAATTTACATCTTATTTATACCTTTGGAAAATCGGATCGGTAGACAAGACATATGAAAACTACAGGAGATATGTTTTGAAAATTAGGAATTAATGAATGATAGCATAACTTCAAGAAACAAAGAGACTGCTGATTTTTTTGCAAAAACAATCTTGACAGTGACATTGAAAGCCGTATAATAACATTAACAGAACCCACCACGCCTCTGATTTTTCATGCGCAACCCGGTGGGACTTTTTCATTTATGGGGTATTTTATGTATCAATATCCAAAACAAATATTAACAATAGAACAGCAGGTGCAATCTTATGTGGATGCAGGAATGAAGATTACATCTCAAGAAGATGTAGAGAAGGCATTGAAGTCAATTGGATTTTATCGTTTGAGAGGCTATTCGTTTCAATTATATGATAATGCTGCAAAGAAGTATGTTCTGGGAACTAAGTTTGAAGATATTATAAAATTGTATCAATTTGATCAGGAATTATCTGCTTTGGTTTTTCCAATGATTTCTAAGATTGAGGTTGCTTTGAGAGTGCGATTGGTGGAAGCATTGCTTATACACGGAGAACCACTTGTTTTGCAAGACTCATCGATTTTTAAAGAGAAAAAACGGTATTGGCAGAACATGGCTACTGTAGCGTCAGAAATTGCTCGCTCCAATGATGTGTTTATCAAACATAATTTTGACAATCATGATGGAGAAGTACCTGTATGGGCGGCTGTTGAAGTTCTTTCATTTGGTACATTATCGAAGATAATTAAGAATTTGAAAACAGGTACTGGAAGTTCATATTCTATATTAGCGGTCAATTACCAATATAAATCGAAAAAAGGAAATTTGGTAAATCCGTCACAGAAAATGCTTGCTTCATGGATACAGGGTGTTTCAGTATTGCGTAATATGTGTGCTCATAATTCCAGAATTTATAATCGTACAATTCATACGACACCGGAAATTTTGGATGTAGATAAAATTACGCCGCCACCAGCGCATAATGGCTTGTATCAAATCTTACTGGCGATGAAGTACCTGCGTTCATCTGATGAGGAGTGGACAGTATTTGTAAATGCTTTTGATAAGCTGATTCAAAATAATAATGGTGTGGTCAGTCTCGCAGCAATGAATCTTCCTGCGGATTGGAAAGAACATTTAAGTGTATAAATGCAGTGGAAGTGCATAAAATAATAAAGCAGACCTAACCAAGCACTTTTTGCTCAAATCGGTTAGGCTTTCGGCGGAGTGTTACGATAAGCACTTCGCCATTTTTATTTTGATGATCCATCGCACATATACGGAGTTTTATCTAGCCGTTGTATGTATGCAAGAAGGACATAATGTGTACTTTATGTCACGAAGTAAGAGCTTTATGAAAGCGGTTGCATTTGATATATCATAAACAGAACGAAAAATTGTGCGTTTGTCAGTGGAACTGAGATGCAAATGAATATTCACAAAAATAAGATGCTATGGTATAATACGAGGTACTGTATTAGGGCTTCTTATGAGAGAAGCTGAAATATGGGAAGAGATTTAAAAGGCAAAGAACTTGGCAAGGGAATATCCCAAGAAAGTACGGGATTATACTCAGCCAGATTTGTAGATCGGTTTGGAAAGAGAAAACATAAACGATTCAAAAAGCTGCAAGAGTGCAGAGCATGGATTGCTGATGCAACTTATGTGGATGAACATAGTGATATTTCAATGCCATCAGATATGCTGGTCGATCAATGGTTTGATTATTGGATTGGGATAAAAAAGAAAACAGTCCGTTCAAATACTGTTCGCAATTATACGGAGATATATATTAAAAATATTAAACCGGTAATTGGGAAGATGACACTATCAGACGTGAAAACACTTCACTGTCAGAAAATATTTTATGATATGGCAGATCAGGGGTATCGCACATCTATAATTTATCAAGCAGGAATTGCATTATACAATATGTCTGAGTATGCAAAAGAGAATAAAGTCTTGCGTAGCAATCCCTGTATAAAATCTGTGAAAAGTGATGGGGGAAAGCCTTCTGAGAAGAAGGCTGCTTTAACAAGAGACATACAAAAAACATTTTTACAATACGCAGGAAATCAAAGCTATGAAAATCAGTATCGTTTTATACTACAAACCGGATTGCGAACAGGCGAATTAGCCGGATTGAAATCAAAGGATTTATAGGAGGAAATATATAAAATGAAATTAGGAATCGTAGGACTCCCTAACGTAGGAAAAAGTACATTGTTCAATTCCATAACAAAGGCAGGAGCAGAGTCAGCCAACTATCCATTCTGTACGATAGAGCCAAACGTAGGTGTTGTGGCAGTGCCGGATGAGAGACTTGAGAAGCTTACAGAGATGTATAACTCAGCCAAGACAACTCCGGCAGTTATAGAATTTGTTGACATAGCAGGACTTGTTAAGGGCGCATCAAAGGGCGAGGGACTTGGAAATCAGTTCCTTGCAAATATCAGAGAGGTGGACGCCATAGTCCATGTGGTAAGATGTTTCGAGGATCCTAACGTAATACATGTAGATGGTTCTGTAGATCCTATAAGAGATATTGAGACTATAAATATAGAGCTTATCTTCTCAGATCTTGAGGTTCTTGAGAGGAGAATCGCCAAGACTGTAAGAGGAGCCAGAAATGATAAGACTCTTGCCAAGGAGCTTGATCTCCAGGAGCGAATTAAGGCACATCTTGAAGCAGGAAAGCTTGCCAAGACATTTGTTACAGATGATGAGGATGAGCTGGCATGGCTTAAGGAGTACAACTTGCTCACATATAAGCCGGTTATCTTCGCTGCCAATGTAAGTGAGGACGATATTGCAGATGATGGAGCAGGCAATGAATATGTTCAAAAGGTAAGAGAATATGCAAAGGATTTCGATGCAGAGGTATTTGCACTTTGTGCCCAGATAGAGCAGGAACTTGCGGAGCTTGAGGATGACGAGAAGATGGCATTCCTTGAGGAGCTTGGTGCCAAGGAATCAGGACTTGATAAGCTGATCAAGGCAAGCTACTCACTTCTTGGGCTTATAAGCTACCTGACCTCAGGACCTGACGAGACAAGAGCATGGACCATCACCAAGGGAACAAAGGCACCTCAGGCAGCAGGTAAGATCCACACGGATTTTGAACGTGGATTTATCAAGGCAGAGGTTGTTGCCTACAAGGATCTTATGGAGTGTGGCAGCATGGTGGCAGCTAAGGAAAAGGGACTTGTAAGACAGGAAGGAAAAGAATACGTGGTTGAGGATGGAGACGTTATCCTCTTTAAATTCAACGTATAATCGTATCCGGTATTTTGAGATATAAATGCAGCCCGGTATTTTGACATACGAGGGCAGTTTCACTGGTAAGTGGGCTTCAGTGGGTTGAAATACAAAGTGGTGCCCGGTGGGTAATAAGGGCATTAAAGTGGTATTTAGTGCCTGATATATATAAAATACAGGGAAAATAAGTGGGAACGATAGGCCTTAAGTGGTTACCGTTCCCACTTTTTGCTTATTGTAATGATGTCTGAGACATCGTTACACTGCAGCAACCCTCGCCGTAGGCGATTTCTAATGGTTGCTGCTCAACTGATCTTTAATATGAAAAAATCTGGGATTTGCCTCCACCAAATATTCACATTAATTATGTAAACTATAAATAGCCTATATTTTGTGCTTTATTAAATAAAGATACAAGGTATAGGTTATTATTTTTTTGCCAAAAACGGCATAAATACAATAAAAAATGCATATAAATCCAGTAAATATAAAATAATTAAAAGTATTTAAATAAATAGCCCTTAAGGGGTTGCATTTTGAATACTTGTAAGCTAAAATAAGCGTATGTGGCGACAAAATGGTGATTTGTGAAACTAAGTGGGACGATGTGGGGGTCACCGGGAAATTCATTCGAAGGAGGGAAAAGCAATGGCAAGATGTCTTACAGGCGAATATGAACATAAGCTTGATGCTAAGGGCAGATTAATAATGCCATTGAAACTCCGTGAAGAATTAGGATGCACATTTATGGTCACAAAGGGTCTTGATGATTGTCTTTTTGTTTATCCAAATGACGAGTGGGAGAGATTTGCAGCAGAGCTCAATGAGCTGCCTTTACTTAATACCAAGGCAAGAGCATTGAAGAGACGTTTCAATTCAGGTGCTGTCAAGTGTGATACCGACAGCCAGGGAAGAATACTCCTTCCACAGACATTAAGGGATTTTGCAGGGATAGATAAGGAAGTAGTCATAATAGGAAACGGAGAGAGAGCCGAGATCTGGAGCAAGGAAAGCTGGGAAGCAGTAAATTGCGATGAAGGAATAGATATGGACGCAATAGCTGCAGAGCTTGATACACTTGGCTTCAAATTATAGGAGATGAGCAAAGCTCAAAAATGGTAGTTTAAATGGAATTTGTACATAAGTCAGTTTTACTTAATGAGACAATAGAAAATCTGAACATAAAACCTGATGGGATATATGTTGATGGCACCCTTGGGGGAGCCGGTCATTCTTATGAGATATGTAAGAGGTTGTCAGACCGGGGAAGACTGATCGGTATAGATCAGGATAAGGACGCCATAGCGGCGGCAACGGAGAGGCTGAAGCCGTTTTCCGACAGAGTTACTATTGTAAGGAACAACTACTGTAATTTTAAAAGTATATTAGACGAGCTAAATATAAGTGCAGTGGACGGAATGCTCCTGGATCTGGGAGTGTCCTCCTATCAGCTCGATAATGTGGATAGGGGATTTACATATCGGGCTGATGCACCACTGGACATGAGAATGGATGACAGGCAGGATAAGACGGCAAAGGATATCGTAAATGGTTATTCTGAGAGGGAACTGTTCAGGATCATACATGAATTTGGCGAGGACAAGTATGCTAAGAGCATTGCCTATCATATCTGCCGATACAGAGAGAACAAGACGATAGAGACAACAGAGGAGCTTAACGATATAATCAGAGGCTCCATACCGGCAAAGGCGAGAAATGGAAAGGGACATCCTTCAAAGCAGACCTTTCAGGCAATAAGGATAGAGCTTAACAAGGAGCTTGAGGTACTGACCAATTCCATAGACGATATGATAAAGAGCCTTAAACCGGGTGGCAGATTATGTATAATCACGTTCCATTCCCTTGAGGACAGGATAGTGAAGAATGCATTCAGAAAGAATGAAAATCCATGTATATGCCCTCCAAACTTTCCGGTATGTACATGTGGAAGAGTTTCCCTTGGACATGTTGTCACAAGGAAGCCGATAGTTCCGGGAGAAGAGGAGCTGGAGGAGAATTCAAGAGCCAAGAGCTCAAAGTTAAGAGTATTTGAAAGAGTATAGTTGATAACTGATAAATAGCAGCGTGAGGTGATTTTATGGCAGCAAACAGAAGATACTACATTGATGGTAGTACAGTAAGAAAAATTGAAGATATGCCAGAAAAGCAGGTAAGGAGAACTTCAGATGAAGTGAGAGGCAATACCGTAAGAAAAGCATCTGCATTACCGGCTGAACCTGAACGCAGGAAACCTGTTCGCAAGGCAAGACCGAAGACAAGAAAGAAGAGGGGCAGGCTTTTCAGAAGAAACCAGGATGTGTCCTTCAGACGCGAACTTGGATACAGCGTATTTTCATTGGTGATAGTTGGAATAATGGTATTGGCAGGATACAATTATCTCAGCCTGGCAGCAGATGTGCGTGCAGATAAGAGTGAGATATCCGCATTGCAGAAGGAACTTACCAATCAGAAGAACGCCAATTCTGAATATAAGTCAAGACTTGAAGCGTCAGTAGATCTTGATGAAATATATAAGATTGCTACACAGGAACTTGGAATGGTTTACTCAAAGCCGGGACAGACGGTTTACTATTCAAAGAACAGTGAAGACTATGTAGTGCAGTACAAGGATATTCCTGAGACTAAGTAGGCCTCAGGAATAACTTTTATTAATGGATATAATATTTTTTATACGGAGAAGAGATAGATATGTCGAGACAGAGAAAGCGTTTTCTTGAGAGAATGAAGAAAAAACTATTTGTGGTGTTCCTTATAGCAATGCTTGGATTTGTAGCACTGATCATAAGAGTTGCCTATCTGGAGATTGCCAAGGGTAAGAATTACTCCGAGCAGGTTCTGTCACAGAAGCAGTACGAGAGCCTGGAGATCCCTTATGAGCGAGGCGAGATCGTAGACAGGAACGGTAATGTGCTTGCCACAAATGAAAAGGTATACAATCTCATAATAGAGCCTAAGAATATATTAAGCTCAGACAAAGGAAGAGAAGCAACATATACAGCTCTCAATAAATTCTTTGGGATAGACAAGGAAACCTATGATTCGTATATGCAGAGAAATGATTCTCTCTATTGTCTGGTAAAGAAGGAGATCGCTTATGCAGATGTCCAGGCATTCAGAGAGTACTGCGATACAAATGAAGGAAAGGATGTTGTAGGTGTATGGTTCGAGGATCAGTATAAGAGAACCTATCCTAATAACAGTCTTGCATGTCATATACTTGGTTACACAGTAAGTGGTAACGTGGGACAGGGTGGTATCGAGGGATATTACAACAGCTACCTTAATGGTACAAACGGTAAGACTTACGGATACCTGACAAATGACAACACAGTTCAGTCGGTAACTGTTCCGGCTGTGGACGGTTATACGGTAGTATCCACAATAGATCTGAACATTCAGAAAATAGTTGAAGATAATATAAAGCAGTACATGCAGGAGACCGGTGCCAAGAAGATCGGTGTTGTAGCCATGGATCCTGATAACGGAGAGGTTCTTGCCATGGCTTCATCATATTCATATGATCCGAATGATCCTATGGATACGTCAAAGCTTAGGGACATGACAGTTAAGGTCTCAAATCCTGCGAAGCGTCAGGATACCACAGAGGAGGCATCCACAGAGGACGCGTCTACGGAAGATGGCAGTACTGAGGAAGAAAGCTCGGAGGAGACCTCTGAGGAAGATACATCAGAGGATGGAAGCACTGAGGAAGCTTCCACAGAAGAAATACCGGAAGAGCTGGAATATGATTTCTCAAAGATGACAGATGCAGAGTTCAAGAGTACATTGGACAGCTTTGACAGCACCCAGTTGTATGAGGCGTTGAATTCTCTCTGGAGAAATTTTTGTATAAGTGATAACTTTGAGCCGGGTTCAACTTTTAAGCCGTTTACCATTGCGGGAGCCATTGAAGATGATGTGGTACAGGATGGAGATACATTTTACTGCGATGGATACCAGCAGATTGGAGAGGACAGGATCTATTGCCATAACAGAAGCGGTGATGGTATGCTGACAGTAAGACAGGCCCTTGAGCAGTCCTGTAATGATGGCCTTATGCAGATTGCAGCCAAGGAGGGAGCAAGCACATTTGACAAATATCAGGAGCTGTTCGGAATAGGAAGCTACACAGGTATTGATCTGTATGGTGAGTCGGTTGGCGCCAAGTTTGACGCAGATAAGCTTAATCCCACAGAGCTTGCAACTTCATCATTCGGACAGGGTGTTAATGTTACAATGATACAGATGGCAGCGGGCTTCTGCTCAATAATAAACGGTGGAAATTATTACACACCACATGTGGCAAAACAGATCCTTGATAATGACGGAAGCATAATTGAGGCGGTGGAGCCTGAGCTTGTGAGAAAGACTATTTCCAAGAGTACATCAGATCTTCTCAAGAGTTATCTTGCAGGAGTTGTAACAGACGGTACAGGTAAGAGGGCAGCAGTTGACGGCTACACCATCGGTGGTAAGACGGGTACGGCAGAGAAGCTTCCGAGAGGAACAGGAAGATACATTCTTTCGTTCATAGGATTTTCGCCGGTTGAACATCCCCAGATCATGGTTTATGTAGTGGTTGATGAACCGGATGTGGAGAGTCAGTCAACATCGGGTGCAGGTGCATTACTGTTCCACGCTATCATGGAGGATCTTCTTCCATATATGAACGTGTATCAGAGTAGTGATGAGACAATAGTTCCGGACGGAAATGACGAGCCTATCGGTTCTGCCTTTGACGAGACAGGGGATACAACCGGTACGGGTGATGGTACAGAAGCTGGAAGCGAGGCGGGAACAGATACCACCACAGAAACTACCACAGAGGCAGGCGCAGGTGATGGGACAGGCAATTACGTTGATCCTGTAACCGGGCTTGACGAGTAATTAAAAATGAATAAAGATATTTTCAATTTAATATAATGTATGGATAAAATATTAAGGGATGACTGATGTTTTTCCATAGCTATAATAGACGTAAGACAGCAGGGATACTAGTATTCCTGCTGTGTCTGATGTTAGTGTGTATTTGCAGGCTGGGATATCTGATGCTATATAAGGGAGAGTATTACACGGACATTGCTGACGCTCTTCATGAGAGGGAGAGGGAGGTTAAAGCACCAAGGGGCAAGATCCTTGACAGAAATGGAAACGTACTGGCGGATAACCAGATTGTATGCCAGGTGTCGGTGGTACACAGCCAGATCGAGGATGAGACTGCTGCAGTGGAGGCATTGGTCCGGTACACAGGCGCTGATGAGGCGAAGATAAGAAAATCCGTAGAGAAGAATTCTTCCAGGGAAATCATTAAAAAAAATCTGGACAAAGAGTCCGGAGAAAAGCTTGAAGCCCTTGGAATAAAGGGAATAAAGGTTGACTGGGATTATAAAAGGTATTATCCTTATGGAAGCCTTTTATCGAAGGTTATGGGATTTGCCGGAAGTGATAACCAGGGAGTCCTGGGACTTGAGGTCACATATGATGATGTGCTTAAGGGCATCAACGGAAGTGTTAATGAAGTTACCGACGCCAGGGGAAATGAGCTTTCGGAGTCACCGGAGACCATTACGGAATCCATACCCGGCAATAATCTTGTAACTACAATAGATATAAATATACAGAAGTATGCAGAGCGAACCGCTGATAAGATCCTTGAGGAAAAGAACGCCAAGAGGGTAAGTATCATTGTCATGAATCCTAAAAACGGTGAGATTTATGCAATGGTGGATGCGCCGGAGTATGATCTGAACAATCCCTATGAATACATAGGAAATGATGCTATAACCTCTGAAAACGAAACTGAATTACTGAACCGTATGTGGAGAAACTACCTTATAAGTGACACCTATGAGCCGGGTTCCATCTGCAAGATAATAACTGCCTCGGCTGCCATAGAAAAGGGCGTTGTGTCGGATTCGGATATGTTTTACTGCCCCGGATACAGGATTGTGGAGGACAGAAGGATAAGGTGCCATAAGACCACAGGTCATGGCAGTGAAACCTTTGAACAGGCATTGATGAATTCCTGCAATCCTGCATTTATGGATATCGGCAGCAGGGTAGGGGCAGAATATATGCTCACCTATTATGAACAGCTTGGACTGTACAGTAAAACAGGTATTGATCTTCCCGGAGAGGGGAACTCCATCATGCATAAGCTTCAGGATATCGGAGAGGTAGAGCTTGCTACCATGTCATTTGGCCAGTCCTTTCAGATCACACCAATACAGTTTGTGACTGCCATTGCCACAGTTATAAACGGCGGCAGCAGGATTACTCCTCATATTGGTATGGAAATTACAGATAATTGTGGTAATATAGTGATGGATTGCCAATATAAGGCTGAAAATGGTATTATATCCCCGGAAACCTCCGAGAAAATGCGGCAGATGCTTGAGAAGGTCGTGTCTGAGGGCGGTGGAAACAAAGCGTACATAGAAGGCTACAGGATTGGCGGCAAAACAGCCACCAGCGAGAAGTTCCCCAGAGGAACAGGAAAATATATAGCTTCATTTATGGGATTTGCCCCGGCTGATGATCCACAGGTAATGGCAATGATCCTCATAGATGAACCGGAAGGTGCATACTACGGTGGAGTTATAGCGGCACCGGTTATAAAGGATCTTTTTCTTAATATCCTGCCGTATCTTAATATTCCTGCCGTTCAATAATAAACTGCCTGAACATCAGGCTGATAAGGAGTAATAATATGAATACTGGTAATTTACAAATCATCACACCTGTTTTTATTGCCTTCGCAATAAGTGTAGTTCTTTGTCCGATACTTATCCCATTACTTAAGAGATTGAAGTTCGGACAGGAGGTAAGAGATGACGGACCTAAGACTCATCTTAAGAAAGAAGGAACACCTACAATGGGTGGCGTTGTCATCCTCATTGCCATTGCTGTAACATGTCTCTTCTATATGAAGGATTATCCGGAGATACTTCCGATACTTTTCGTGACCATCGGCTTTGGCCTTATCGGTTTCCTTGATGACTTCATCAAGATAGTCATGAAGCGTTCGCTGGGACTGCGTGCATGGCAGAAGATGTTATTACAGATAGTGGTTGCAGGGGTATTTGCGTACTATGTTGTAAATTACACAGATCTTAATAATGAAATAATCATTCCGTTTACAGGTAAGATAGTGACACTTAGCAACTGGGCATACGTGTTGCTTCTTATGTTTGTTGTGGTTGGTACTGTAAACGGTTCTAATTTCACAGACGGACTTGATGGTCTTGCGTCATCGGTAACTGCCCTTATTGCAACATTCTTCACAGTAGTAGCAATAGGAACAGGCTCGGGAGTTGCTCCTGTTACCTGTGCAGCCGTAGGCGCGCTGCTTGGATTCCTTGTGTTTAATGTATATCCTGCCAAGGTGTTCATGGGAGACACAGGCTCACTGGCACTGGGAGGTTTTGTGGCAGCAACAGCATATATGCTTAAAATGCCACTGTTTATAGTTATAGTTGCTTTCATATATCTTGCAGAGGTTCTTTCTGTTATAATCCAGGTTGTATCATTTAAGACAACAGGCAAGAGAGTATTTAAGATGGCACCTATACACCATCATTTTGAATTGTGTGGATGGCCTGAGAGCAAGGTCGTTGCCATATTTGATATAGTTACAGCTTTATTGTGTGTATTAGGTCTTATAGCACTGTAATGCTGCGATAGTGGAATGGAGGAAGATCCGAGATGGAAATTAAAAATGCAATAGTAGCAGGAACAGGAAAAAGCGGAATAAGTGCTGCTAATCTTCTCACAAAGCATGAAGTAAATGTCGTTCTATTCGATGAGAACGAGAAGAGGGATGTGCAGCAGGTAAAGGAGAAGTTACATAATCCGGAGCTGGTGGATATCGAACTTGGAAAGCTTTCAGAAAAGGCATATTCTGAGGCTGAGCTTATGGTTATAAGCCCTGGAATACCCGTTGACGAACCATTTGTAGATGAGGTGAGAGCCCATGATATACCGGTGTGGAGCGAGATAGAACTTGCATATAATTATGGCAAGGGAATGATAGCAGCCATTACGGGGACGAATGGCAAGACTACCACAACTGCACTGGTTGGAGAGATCGCAAAGGCGTACAATGACAGCACTATAGTCGTTGGAAATATAGGAATACCATATACAGAGTTAGCAGATACAACAACAGACGACAGCTTCACAGTGGCTGAGATAAGCAGCTTTCAGCTTGAGACTATCATTGATTTCCATCCACATGTAAGTGCGGTGCTTAACCTTACACCGGATCATCTCAACAGACATTATACATTTGAGAATTACGGAAATGTTAAGAAATCAATAGCAAAGAACCAGACAGCAGATGATTATATGGTCCTTAACTATGATGATGAGTATACAAAAAAGATGGCAGAGGGCTACGCTGTTAAGCCTATATTCTTCAGCAGAAAGGAAAAGCCTGCAGGAGGCGTATATGTTGAGGACGGAAGCATAGTACTTGAGGATAAGGGTGAGAAGCTGCATATTCTTGATCTCAAGGATCTTATACTTCTTGGAGACCATAACGTAGAGAATGTTCTTGCGGCATGTGCCATTTCATATTATATGGGAATACCGATACCTGTTATAGAGAAGGTTGCCACATCATTTAAGGCAGTGGAACACAGAATAGAATATGTGGACACCATTGACGGAGTTGACTATTACAATGACTCAAAGGGTACTAATCCGGACGCTGCAATAAAGGGTATTAAGGCTATGGTTAAGCCTACTTACCTTATAGGCGGAGGCTATGACAAGGGCTCTGAGTATGATGAATGGATAAATGCTTTTGATGGTAAGGTTAAGGAACTTATACTTATAGGCCAGACTGCAGATAAGATAGAAGCCTGTGCACATAAGCTTGGATTTATGAATACAGTAAAATTAGATAATCTTGAAGAAGCAGTTAAGCATTGCCATGATAAAGCTGAAAACGGAGATGCGGTGCTTCTTTCACCGGCATGTGCCAGCTGGGGACAGTTCGACAATTACGAACAGCGAGGCAGAATGTTTAAGGAGTATGTATTAAGCTTTAAGGAGTGATGCCGTTGAGTAATAGCACAACCCAGGTTGTTTCAGGAAAACAAAAGAAGAAAAAACCGGATCTTGTATTGATCACAGCACTGGTATTGATACTTGCCATAGGCTTTGTTATGGTATACAGTACCAGCTCCTATAAAGCAGTGGAGATGTATGGCGACAGCTTTTATTTCCTAAAGAGACAGTTGATATTTTCACTGGTGGGAATGGTCATCATGTTTATTATTGCAAAAAAAGATTATGAGGTGCTGTATGAGTACTCAAGAGTTATACTCATAGTATCAATGGCGCTTCTGTGTCTTGTGTACATAATCGGAAGTGCCAGCCATGGTTCTTCCAGATGGCTCAATATAGGTCCTTTCAGATTCCAGCCGTCAGAATTTGCCAAGCTTGCACTTATTATCTATACAGCGGCCGTATGTACTGCGAAGACAAAGGAACTGGCGAAGTTTAAGAGCTTTCTTAAGGCTATGATACTGCCTTTTACAGCTATCGTGCTGATCGCCATAGAAAACCTGAGCACAGCAATCATATGTCTTGTTATTGTTGCGGCAGTAACTTTTGTGGCAAGCCCTAAGAACTGGTATTTTGTGGTTCTTGGATTGATGGTGGTGGTGTTCTGCGTGCTGTTTATTGCATTTGCAGGCTACAGAGCCCAGAGGATAAAGGTGTGGCTTCATCCGGAGCAGTATGATAACGGTTATCAGACCCTGCAGTCCTTATATGCCATCGGTTCCGGAGGTCTGTTCGGAAGAGGGCTTTTTAAGAGCATACAGAAGATGGGATTCATACCTGAGTCACATAACGATATGATCTTCTCTGTAATATGTGAGGAGCTTGGATTCATAGGAGCGGTGATGATAATAGCTCTGTTTGTGATAATAATAAAGAGATGCGCGGTGGTGGCAATGAACAGCCGTGACCGTTTCGGAGGCCTGTTGGTAGTGGGCGTAATGGCACATATAGCTATTCAGGTGCTTATAAATATATGTGTGGTTACCAATACTATACCGCCTACAGGAGTACCGCTTCCGTTTGTCAGCTACGGAGGAAGTTCTATGGTATGTACGCTTATGGAACTTGGAATAGTATTTTCCGTGGCATCACACAGGGAGCAGATGACTTATGACAGGGAAGACAAGAAGAATGCCAACTGATTATAGGTGACAGATATGGATAGAGAAGAGAAGTTAAGGGAAAAGAAAAATACGAAAACTTCATCAGAACGACAGGAGACTGCAGAAAGAAAAAGGGAGAAGAAAAAGATCCCTTTCTTCCTTAAGGTGGTACTTATAGTGCTGGCAGTGATTCTTGTTTTATGTATCGGAGTGGTGGTTTATATCCAGTCAAATTACAAGCTGGATAAGGTACAAGTGGTAGGGAATGTCCATTACACCCAGGAGCAGATAATAGACATTTTCTCCAAGGAAAAAAACATGAACAATACAGTTGTGTTTTATTTTGAGAACAAATGGCATCCTGTTGAAAATGTCACTTTCATAGACAAGTTTGAAATCGAGATGATAGACAAGAATACCGTTACCATTACCGTGTATGAGAAATCCATGGCGGGCTGTGTAATGTATATGGATGAGTATGTTTACTTTGACGATAATGGCGTGGTGCTCGAAACGTCTTCGGAGAAGTTGAGCGATGTTCCCTGCATACAGGGGCTTAATTTCAAGAGGATAGTGCTGGGAGAGAAGCTTCCGGTGACAAATGATGATATGTTCAAACGTATTCTTACCATGACCCAGCTTATAGACAAAAATGATCTTCTTATAGATGAGATACGTTTTAATAAGGATAAGGAGATTATCTTAAGGAAGGATAATATAAAAATTCAGCTGGGCTCAGGAACAAATCTTGAAGATAAGCTCATGAACCTTGGTAACATTCTGGAAAAGATACAAGGGAAAAAAGGTACTCTGGATATGTCAGATTATACTGCAGAAAGTGGAAATGCCATTTTTAAGGAAAATTAAATAAAATAACTGTTGAAATTTTCAAGGAAAAATCGTATTATGTTAATACGAATGCACTATAGGGGTATAATGCATTTGTATCAAATGATAATCAGACAGTTAGTAAAAGTAAAATAATAAATTAATTAAGGAGGACGTAACCTTGCTCGAAATAAAATCAAACGATGAAAAAACACCAGCAAGAATTCTTGTCATAGGAGTTGGAGGAGCTGGAAATAATGCAGTTAACAGAATGATTGATGAAAATGTTGAAGGTGTGGAGCTTATTGCCATCAATACAGATAAGCAGGCACTTTCATTAAGTAGAGCTACAACAAAGATCCAGATAGGCGAGAAGCTTACAAAGGGTCTTGGTGCCGGCGCAAAGCCTGAGATTGGTGCCAGTGCAGTGGAAGAAAATAGAGAAGAGATTTCAGACATTATCAAGGATGCCAACATGGTATTTGTAACATGCGGTATGGGCGGTGGTACCGGCACGGGTGCTGCTCCTGTAGTTGCAGAGATGGCAAGAAATCTTGGTATACTTACAGTCGGTGTTGTAACAAAGCCTTTCAGCTTTGAAGGTAAGCCTCGTATGAAGAATGCTCTCGAAGGTATAGAGAGACTTAAGCAGAATGTAGATACACTTATTGTTATCCCTAACGATAAGCTTCTTCAGATTTGTGATAAGAGAACAAGTATTCCTGAAGCCCTTAAGAAGGCAGACCAGGTTCTTCAGCAGGGTGTCCAGGGTGTTACAGACCTTATTAACAAGCCTGGTCTTATCAACCTTGACTTTGCTGATATCCAGACAGTAATGAGAGATAAGGGTATTGCCCATATCGGTATCGGTTCGGCCAGTGGTGAGAACAAGGCTGTTGATGCTATCAAGGAAGCCATGGATTCACCATTACTTGAGACAACTGTTTCAGGTGCTTCAGATATCATTGTCAACTTCTCAGGTAACATTGGTATTGTTGAAGCCTATGACGCTGTTACATATCTTACAGAACAGGCAGGAGACGGAGTTAATATCATCTTCGGTACAGTTGATAATGATAACATGGGTGAGGAGATCAGCATTACAATTATTGCCACAGGTCTTGAGAGATCTTCATCATCTATTCCTGTATCGGTTGCCCAGACATATGTAGAGCCTGCACACAAGGCTGCTGAGACAGTAAGTCCTGCACCTACATACAACGGTCAGAGACTTGGCTCAGGCATTACAAAGCCATCGTTTATGACAGATACTGCAACATCACAGGCAGCAGTTAAGCCTGCACAGACAACTGCTCCACAGACAGTAGCTGCCAAGCCTGCCGTAACACAGCCGGTAAGACCTACAGTCCAGCCTAATAATGATGGAATAAAGATCCCTGATTTCCTTAAGAAGAGATAAATTCTACATTGGAATATCGGTTATCAGGTTTATAATATTTAATAAAAAGCGGAACACGGATTTTTTCCTGTTCCGCTTTTTTTGCTTGCCATACTGTAAAAAAACATATAAACTTATAGATGGGTTTTTCTGTAAAAAAATTATCTTTTATGATGATAATATAGAAAGGCAGGAAATACGGATAAGCGGATAATAAGCCATATAGATGAGTGATATGGAGAGGCACAAGTCCGTGTATGAAAGGTTATTTGGAATGGATAAAGATGAAAAGGTTGAAAAGGTAGAACAGGTTGAACAATCAGAGCTTTATGATTACTATAAAGAGATGATGTCCGATGCCCATAAACATATACTGATAGGAACAGACAGTGTTCTGGGAACCAGAGATAACCAGGAGGACGCTGTCATATTTGACTGTGAAGATGATCGCTGCATGGCGGTACTTTGTGATGGCATGGGTGGATTGAATAAGGGAGAGGTGGCCAGTAACACCACTGTAAGTACTTTACTTGAGGACTACAAGGGGACCCGGTCTATAGAGAATTACCCGGAATTTTTTTATAATGAAGCGGTTAAAATTGACAATATAGTACATTCTCTAACAGATGAACAGGGAGAGCGACTGGAGTGCGGTTCCACAATGGTTGCCGTTGCTATAGATGGCGACAGGCTGTATTGGTTGAGCGTTGGCGACAGCAGGATATATATTATCAGAAACGAGCAGATCATGGTTGTGAACGAAGAACACAATTATGAAACAAAGCTCAATAAGCTTCTTATGGCAGGTCAGATAGACATGGAGATCTACAGCACGGAGATGAAGCGGGGGGCAGCCCTTACAAGCTTTATAGGAATAGGAAATATAAGTCTTATGGATATAAATAATGATCCTTATATCCTTGAGGATGGAGATATAATATTGCTTGCCAGTGATGGTTTGTACAGAAAAGTGAGTGAGGATATCATATTGGATGTGCTTGATAATTCGGGAGCAGATCTTAAACTTGCAGCCACAAGGCTTACATCAAAGGCAACAGAACTTACGGTGAAAAGCCAGGATAACACAACAGTGGCATTGATACTGTATAAGAAGTAGAAGAAAACGATGGATGTGTCAGGTTTAAAAAAACCTGACATGTAGCTTCAGCCCTTTGCCGGAGGAAGCACCAAGTGTCGAAGACACACTTTAAATGGTGCTGACGAACTGCCGCCGAGAGATTGTGCCCATGCGTTGAAAACGCATATTGGCGTTACCTGTAATGCGAGGCGGCAATACCAGACAGGCAAATTCTAAATGGGCTGATGTTCAATGGATGTGTCAGGTTTTAAAAAACCTGACATGTAGCTTCAGCCCTTTGCCGAAGGCAAATTCTAAATGGGCTGATGTTCAATAGGAGCGGGGATAAATATGAAATTAGTAAAATGTTCAAATGGGCATTTCTATGATGCAGAAGCAAATGTTACATGTCCTTATTGTGATGATATGGACAAAGATAATAAAACAGTACAGGATGATTCATCAATGATATATGGTGAAAGACATAATGCAATTCCGGGACGGACAGGAATGCCGCAAATGCCAAAGCCGGGTCAGGCATCACAAATGTCTGCTATGCCACAGCCTCCGGTAATGAACAATGTACCGCCGGTGCCACCGAATATGCCACAGCCTCCGGTGATGAACAGTGTACCGCCGGTACCACCGAATATGCCACAGCCTCCGGTGATGAACAATGTACCGCCGGTGCCACCGAATATGCCACAGCCGCCGGTGATGAACAATGTACCGCCGGTACCACCGAATATGCCGCATCCGCCGGTGATGAACAATGTACCGCCGGTATCTCCATATATGACCGGGATGACCCAGGCAGCACCGGTTACCCACGCACAGATGGGAATTATACCGAATATGCCGCAGGCATCGGTAATGAACAACATGTCGAATGTGCCGCAGACCCCGGTAATGAACAACATGTCGAATGTGCCGCAGACCCCGGTAATGAACAACGTACCGAATATGCCGCAGACCCCGGTGATGAATAACGTGTCGAATGTGCCGCAGACCCCGGTAATGAACAACGTACCGAATATGCCGCAGACACCAATGATGAACAATGCGTTGCCGGCACTTCATCAGACCCCAGAGATTCCCGGCATGCCTGTTACAGGATGGCTGGTATGTATCTGCGGGGAAGCAAAAGGGAAGAGCTATAATATAGTCAGTGGTCTTAACTATGTGGGTAGAAGAAAAGATATGGATATTTGTATTGAAGGCGATATAAGCATATCAAGATACAGACATGCTGTAGTAGAGTACAGTGAAGAGAGAAAAGAATTTTTGCTCAGACTCGGTGAATCAAAGGAAAAGATATATATTACCAGAGACCGACAGAAGAGAATACTTGAGGGAACCATAAAGCTTGAAACCTATGATGTGATTACTCTCGGAAGGACAGAGCTGATGTTTGTGCCTTTCTGTGGCGACAGGTTTACATGGTGATATTTGCAGATACTAACGTGCATTACAGGGGAGAAAGATCATAATGCAGATTTGTCTTAATTGTTTAAATACATATGAAGAGGGTGTGAAGGTATGCCCTCACTGCGGTCTTGGAAACTGGAAGTATCAGGCTGCAGAGAAGACACTTGAGCTCGGTACAATGTTAAAGAGCAGATATAAGATCGGCACAGTTATCGGTGACGGTGGCTTTGGAATAACCTATAGGGCGGTGGATATGAACACAGGCAAGGGTGTTGCCGTTAAGGAGTTTTATCCAAGAGAGGTGGTTGCCAGAAGCAGTATGGACCATACTACGGTGAAGCTGGTGAACAGGGATAATACAGCACAGTTCCAGAAGGGACTTAACAGCTTTCTGGAGGAGGCAAATGGACTTGCAAGATTTAACAACACCGATAAGATTGTAAATGTATATGATTTTTTTGAGCAGAACGGCACAGCTTACATAGTTATGGAGTATCTTAGGGGAAAACCATTATCCAGATACGCCAAGGATCACGGTGGGAAGATCAGTGTAAGTGCAGCCATTAACGTGATAATGAAAATGTGTGAGGCGCTGTCCTATGTTCATGGTGCCGGTATGGTACACAGGGATATAAGCCCGGACAATATATTTGTTGAGAAGACAGGTAAGATAAAGCTTATAGATTTCGGTGCTGCCAGAGAAAGCTATGGTAACGAGGAGAAAACATTATCAATTGTTTTAAAGCCTAATTATGCGCCACCGGAGCAGTTTCGTAAGAAAAGCCGTCAGGGTCCATGGACAGATGTATATGCTCTTGGTGCCACAGTATACAAGCTTCTTACAGGCAGAACACCCGATCAGGCGATAGACAGGATAATGGAAGATGAAATGCAGGTTCCTTCCAGGTATAATCCGGAGGTTCCATTGTTTCTTGACCGGATCGTTATGAAGATGATGGCACCTAAGATAGAGGACAGATTTCAGAATTGCGATGAAGTAAGAAGAGAGATGCTCAAGCATGTCACATATAATCCTAATGCTGCTTTAGATTATGGACGCAGCAGGGGCGGTGGGGCTTCAGACACCACATCTGTAACAGGAAATTCATACAGCACCGGACAGGTGTCCATGAACAGAAGCTATCAGGCAAACAGTACCGGTAGTAGAAATTATACCGGCCAGAATGGCATGAGCGGCAGCAGGGCTTATACCGGACAGAATGGTATGAACGGCAGCAGGGCTTATACCGGACAGAACAGTATGAACGGCAGCAGAAATTACGCCGTTTCGAATAATGCGAATGGTAACAGGAGCTACGCCGGCGGTAATGTGAGAAGCCGGAAAAAAAGCAAATCAAGAAACATTATACTTGGAATTGTTTCCTTTGTGGTGACGGCAGTCCTGGTATTTGTAATAGTTACTGTTATAAGGAATGGCGGTAACAATTCTGGAAGCAGCGGAAGTAAGAAGGGCACCGCAGGAAATACAACATCTACCACAGGTGCAGACACTGAGATAGCATCAACTGAAGCTCCGGCATCAACCGTTGATTATGGAAGATATATTTATGACGAGGACGGGATTTTCTATGTTGATCCTGATATCTTCTATAAGAGCGGCAGTTATGTAACCGGAAACGCGGATGTTACATATGAGGTCGATACTTCAAACCCTGATAACAGCAAGGAGTATCTTGCTTTCATCGATCATGAAAACTTTAACTGTATAGATATTACCGAGGACAGCACAGGTATAAATGAGGTCATGTTTGTGGGAGACTACAGCACCGGCTTTAAGGATAAAGTCTATGCCGCTCTGACAGAAAAATATGGCGAGTATTCAGAAAGTACTGATTCGGGATATTCATGGAATACAGGGAAGATGATTGCTTACATGCTGTATGATGAGACCGATGGATATGTCTCCGTATTCTATAGTATTAGTTAGGAAAAATAAAAAAATGATAAAAGAACCTGTAGGGCAGATGACAGGTTTTGTTAAATAAGTTCTGTGAAAGAGGAAGTTTATGACACATTGTTTAAATTGTATGAAGGTATATGAGGGGAATTCAGAGTCGTGTCCGTACTGCGGTTATAGATACGGTACGCCGCCTAAGGCAGCATACCATATCACACCGGGAAAGCTGCTTCATGAGAGATACGAGATGGGGACAGTTATCGGCGCAGGCGGCTTTGGCATAACATACCACGCATGGGATACATATCAGAATATTCCTGTTGCTATAAAGGAATATTACCCTGTGGGAACTGCCCAGAGAGCAGATAACACACTTTCTATAAGAACCTGTGAGCAGGACAAGGAAAAGGATTATGAGAAGGCTATAGAGAGCTTTCTTAATGAGGGTAGAAGCCTCATGGAGTTTAATAACGAGCCGGGGATAGTTCATGTACACGATTTCTTTGAGGAGAATAACACTGCATATATAATAATGGAGTATCTTGAGGGAAATAATCTCAGTGAGTTTCTCAGGCAGCATGACAATTACGTACCGGATGACTTCGCCCTTAAGGTTATGATGTCTTTAATAAGGGCATTGGAAGCCATACATTCCAAGGGAATGATACATAGAGATATAAGTCTTGATAATATCTTTGTGTGTAAAGACTCAATCATAAAGCTTATAGATTTTGGGGCTGCCAAGAGCATGGCATTTGCCTCGGGAAAATCCATATCTGTGGTAGTGAAGCCAAATTATGCACCACCGGAGCAGTTCAACAGCAGAGGAAGCCTGGGACCATGGAGTGATATCTATGCCCTTGGTGCTACCATGTATCGTCTTGTGACAGGAACAATGCCTGTTGAGGCAATATCAAGACTTATGGGAGATACGCTTGTACCTCCTGTAAGGATTAAGAATGGCGTGAATCCTGTGCTGAGCGATGTGATTATGAAGTGTATGGATCTGAACACAGAGAACAGATATGCTACAGTGATGGATATGAAACGTGAGCTTATCATGGGCTTGTATGGTGCGTATAACACAGATACCTTAAGACACAGCGAGACCTATGCTGACATTCCTATTGAGCTTATATATAAAATGGGACTAAACTACAACCACCAGAACAGTGCAGCTGCAGTACAGCAGAACCGGAATATACAGCAAAACCAGGGCATGCAGCAAAAACAGGGCATGCAGCAAAAACAGGGCATGTATCAAAACCAGGGCATGTATCAAAACCAGGGCATGTATCAAAACCAGGGCATGTATCAAAACCAGGGCGCGTATCAAAACCAGAGCATGAGTCAGAATCAGCGAAGGGATGAATCGCCCTTCAGGCTTAAGGGCAGCCAGGGGGCAAATACCAACTCAATGCCGAAGTACAGCCAGCTCAGCGTGAGATTAAACAGCAGTAACGGAAACACGGGAAATAATCCAATGGGAGCAGGCGGCACTGCCATAGTAAATAATAACGGCAGTGGAAATAAGCCCGGCGGACTTTTTGAACGTATGCAGACAAATTATAAACCCAGGCCTAAAAATTCAAATGATGTATGGCCGGTGCATATGAAACCTGATAAAAACATGCAGAACATGGAGGGCAATATGAACACACAGGATAACGACGTAAGACTCTCTCCTGAAGAAATCAGGGAAATGCAGGAAAGAGAGAAAAAGGAAAGAGCCATAAAAGAGGCAAAGGAAAAGAAAATGAGGCTGATCCAGTACTACAGTGCGGCTATTGGCTTTATTGAGAATGCCAAGACTGAGACAGAGCTTGATCAGGCAATAAGGCTGCTTGAGAAATGTGGAGATTACAAGGATTCAAAGCAGCTTATAGACATGGCTCAGGACATGAGAAAAGAATATATGAGCCAGGTCAAGAACTATCGTAAATATATTGAGGATCACAAGGATCTTCTTGAGGCAAGGAAGCGTAATGAGGAGATAAAAAGGCAGGATCGTGAGTATATAGGCGGTATTCTTGCAGAGAAGAGCAAGCTTCTTGATGAGATAAGCAAGGGGGATACATGGGGCAAGAGTCCGGAACGCCATATGAGGAGAATCAGGGAAATAGATAACGAGGTCGCAATGATAAAGGCTAAGTATAAGCAGTAATTTCATATGCGAAAGATTATATAGATCCATTAAAATGAGGACCGGAAGATACCGGTACAGGAGGAAGAAAGAGAAAATGGCAGAATTGGCACACAAGAGCAAAAGGGGAAGTCTCATCATCATGATGAATGGCGAGATCATTACTAAGAAGCTCATAAAGGATAAGACATTTATAGGAAGGATAACCAATTCTCCGGATATTGATATTCAGTTAGACAGCCCGGTTTTGTCCAAGGCTCACGGAGTTATATTCCGGGAGAATGGAAAGTACTACTATGGTGACAACAACAGCACCAATGGATCTATAGTGGACGGGCAGTATATCAAGAACGGGGTAGCTCCGTTAAATGAAAGCTCCGTCATAGAGATAAAGAGCCATAACGAGAATTTTGGAGTGCTTATATTATTCTCGATGTTTGATTATTCAAGACAGAAGTGGCAGTCAAGAAATCTGTATGACGGTTCATCAGATCCTATATATATTGGACGTATGGTAGGACAAAATGACATATCTATACCATCCGTACAGATATCAAGGCAGCACGGTGTATTTACAAGAAACGGAAATGACTGGATATATCAGGATCTCAACAGTAAGAACGGTACATTCATTAACCGTAAGCTGGTGGTGAAGCCTACAATACTTAGGGAGAATGACATAATCCAGATCGTGAACGTAAAGCTCATATTTGCAAGGGGAATGTTGATATATAATCTTCCGAATGCAGGCTGTGAGTTAAAGATTGATAACATATCCAAGATGGTCAAATGCCCTAAGACAGATCCGTCATACAAGAAATCACCGAACCATAAGAAGTGCATCCTTGACAGGGTGAATGTGACCATTGAACCGTCAGAGTTTGTTGCAGTGCTTGGAGGCTCCGGTGCAGGAAAGACAACCTTCCTTAACTGCATAAACGGATACGAGGAGGCTACCAGCGGAGCAGTTTATATGGATGGTATCAATCTTTACGAGCACAAGGATTCCTTAAAGAAGCAGATAGGATATGTTCCTCAGGAGGATCTCTTAAGAAATGGCATAAGCGTAAGACAGACTCTTAGATATATCGCCAAGATGAGACTTCCTAAGGACGTTGACAAAAAGGAAAGAGAGAAGAGGATCGACCATACCTTCGACATGCTGGGGCTTGATGCAAAGTGTCAGGCAAGTGATGTGAAGAAGGTCAGCGGTGGACAGAGAAAGAGAGTAAGCATTGCCTCTGAGCTTGTTTCGGATCCGCCTATCCTGTTCCTTGACGAGCCTACCTCAGGTCTCGATCCTGAGACAGAGACCAATCTGATAAAGTCATTACAGGAGCTTGCCCATACTCATGAGAAGACTGTAATAGTTATCACTCATACACTTAAGAATATTGATCTGTTTGACAAGGTGCTGTTCTTCGCACCGGGAGGCAAGTTATGCTTTGCCGGTCCACCGGAGGAGGCATACGAGCTGTTCAAAGTAAGTGACATGACAGATGTATATAAGATCGTCCGTGAGTACACAGATGAATTTGATGCATATTACAGACAGACAAATAATTAAGAAGTTGAGGACAGGATAAATGGGAAAGAAAAATGAAGTGGGTGGTTTCCGTCAGATGAACATCATGATGGCGAGAAATTTCAACCTGATGTTTAACAACAAGATAAAAATGGGAATGATAGTCATATTCCCTGTGGCAATAGGCTTCCTTCTTTCGTATGTTATGAAGAAGAATACCTTTGAGTGCTTCGAGAATACATCATCAGCATTCTTCTCAATAACAAGTGCTGCGGTGTATATAGGAATGTTCAATTCTTTAACTGAGATATGTAAGGAGAGAAGTGTAGTAAAGAGAGAGTACATGACCAATATGAAGATACCTTCATACATAATGTCAATAATGCTGGTACAGGGTATTGTATGTCTCTTCCAGAGTGCCATAATGACGGCAATCTGTTACAAATGTCTCAAGTTCCCTGCATCAGATCTGTTGTTTAAGGGACATTCATTTGTGAAGTATTACATAACTATGTTCCTGATAATGTACGCTGCTGACGCCATGGGTGTGCTTATATCGTCAATAGTAAAGACAAATGAGCTTGCAAATCTCATAGCACCTATTATAATTATAGTTCAGTTAGTATTGTCAGGTGTGCTTTTTGAGCTTAAAGGTGCAGCCGAGAAGGTTTCGTACCTTACCGTAAGCCATTGGGGAATGTCAGCCTTCGGTCGTCTGTCAGGGATAAATGATAAGGTTCCGAGAGCGGTATTCGAGGATACAAAGGGTATGCTCACAGCAGATATGCTTCCTGACATTTCAAAGAAATGCTATGAGGCAACAGCTTCGGGACTTGTATCTGTATGGCTGATACTTCTTGGATTTGTTGTAGCATTTGCAATCTTATCAATGCTGTTCTTAAGAAGGATAGAGAAGGATGCGAGATAATATGGAATATCTTGTTACAGCCTGTGAAATGCAGGAGATAGACAGAATAACAATAAACGAGACCGGGATACCCGGTCTTGTACTTATGGAAAGAGCGGCTTACGCTCTTTCGCAGTATATAAAGGAAAAAATAAGCAGGAATGACCGGATACTGTTTGTGGTGGAGACAGGAAATAACGGCGGAGACGGAGTTGCGGCTGCAAGGATCCTGACGCTGCAGGATTATATGGCAGACATATATGTGATCGGCGGATTAAAGAAGGAGACAGACAGCTTCATGACCCAGAGACACATTGCCGAAAATCTTGGCTTAAACTTTCTTACAGAGCTGCCGGAGAACGGATATGATGTTATAGTTGACGGCATATTCGGTGTGGGGCTTAAGAGACCTGTTGAGGGCATATGGAGAAAGGCCATAGAGACCATAAACAACATGGGCGGCATGAAGATCGCCATAGACATCCCATCAGGGATAAATGGTGACAACGGTCAGGTTATGGGCTGCGCGGTAAAGGCAGATTACACAGTGACCTTTGGCAATAAAAAGCTTGGAATGGTACTGTATCCGGGAAGCGACTATTGTGGGCACATAGAGGTGTGTGATATTGGATTTCCGGAGTGTAACGTCAAGAAGGTGAGACCTAAGTACTATACTTTAGGTGAGGAGTGTATATCCTACCTTCCGGAAAGGTCAGACAGTGCCAATAAGGGAACCTGCGGCAAGCTTGCCATCATAGCAGGAAGTGCCGGCATGGCCGGGGCGGCAGTGTTCTCGGTAAATGCAGCCTACAGAATGGGAGCAGGGCTTGTTAAGCTTGTGACCCATGAAAATAACAGGAACATTGTGGGAAGCCTGGCGCCTGAAGCAGTGGTTTCATATTACAATGACGAGGCATCCGCTGTTTCGGAAGCTGCGGCAGTGATCACCTGGGCAGACGCAGTTCTGGTGGGTCCCGGCATATCAACGGATGATACGGCGGAAGCCCTCATAAGATATGTTATGGCAAATGCCACATGTCCGGTGATAATAGATGCCGATGGCATAAACATCATTGCAAAAGACCGGGATATATTAAAAGACCATAAAGTGCCTGTGATAATAACTCCTCATATGATGGAAATGTCAAGACTTACAGGACGTACCATAGAAGAGCTAAAAGAAAATCAGATTTCCTGTGCAAGTGAGTGTGCAAAGGATTATAATGTTACATGTGTATTAAAGGACGCCAGAACGGTGGTGGCAGGAAGCCTTGAACGGGTATTTGTCAATACAAGGGGAAATAACGGAATGGCAACTGCCGGTTCGGGAGATGTGCTTGCCGGTATCATATCCGGTATAGTGGCAGCGGGGGTGTCAGACGACGCACTGGACTATCAGGACATGGCAGCCTTTGGAGTTACCATACATGCCCTGGCAGGAGACGAGGCAGAGGAAAGACTCGGAGTAAGGAGTCTTATGGCAAGGAACATAGTAGAATCCATAGGGAATGTTCTTAAATGCAGATAATTTGGAGGCATAAAGCAAATGGATAAGGTAAACAGAGTAGAGGCTGATATCAACCTCGATAATATACGGGATAATGTGAAGATGATGAAGGCATGTGTAAGGGAGGATATGAAGCTTCTGGCAGTTATCAAGGCTGACGGATACGGACATGGGGCTGTTACCCTTGCAAGGGCTCTTGATGATCTTGCAGATTTCTATGCAGTGGCATGTATCGATGAGGGAGTGGAGCTTAGAAAAGCCGGAATAGAAAAGCCGATACTCATACTTGGTTATACAGATCCTACATCCTACGAGGACCTTATTAAGAATGACATAAGGACAGCATTTTACGATGTGGACAGGGCGAAGAAATTGAGTCTTGTTGCACAGAAGCTTAATATGACTGCGAAGATCCATATTAAGATTGACACAGGAATGGGAAGGATAGGCTTCCCATGTGACGAAGATGGCATGAAGGAGATCCTTGAGATATCAAAACTCCCTAATATAGAGTGCGAGGGAATATTCACCCATTATGCCAAGGCTGATGAATATGACAAGACCTCTGCAAATGAACAGCTTAAGAAATTCAGATGGATGATAGCCCGTCTTAAGGAAAATGGCCTTGATATACCTGTAAAGCATATAGCTAACAGTGCCGGAATAATGGAGATGGACAATGAAGGCTTTGACATGGTAAGGGCAGGAATTGTAATATACGGACTCTACCCGTCAGAGGAGGTAGACAAGAATATTGCGAAGCTTAAGCCTGCCATGGAATTTGTATCAAGAGTCATCCATGTAAAGGATGTGGAGCCGGGAACAGGAATAGGCTACGGCTGGTCATTTATAGCAGACCACCCCATGAAGATAGCCACAGTGTCCTGCGGTTATGCAGACGGATATCCAAGGGCACAGTCCAATATCGGAAGAGTCATAATCCATGACAGATATGCCCCTATAACAGGAAGGGTATGTATGGACCAGTTTATGATAGACGTTACCCACATACCGGATGTTAAGGTGGGAGATGAGGTTGTCCTCTTTGGAAGAAGGGGAGACTGTGAGATCTCTGTGGAAGAAGTGGCAGAGCCTGCCGCAAGCTTTAATTACGAGCTTGTATGTAATATAGGAAGACGTGTTCCAAGGGTATACATAGAAAACGGCAGGAAGACATCCACAGTAAATTATCTCCTGTAGATAAAGTGCACACAACTGAATAAATCTCATTTCGGTGGAGATACTTTTTATAGCGACATACATAAAATATATAAATGCCGCATGATTATGTAATATGAGGTGAGTTTTATTTGGTGATCAGACGAGGAGATATATATTATGCCGACCTAAGTCCCGTAGTGGGTTCCGAGCAAGGGGGAGTCAGACCGGTACTTATAATACAGAATGAAGTAGGAAACAGACACAGCTCAACAGTGATAGTTGCAGCCATAACCAGTAAGATGAAGCCAAAGCTTCCAACCCATGTGGAGCTTCTGGCAAGAAGCAACGAGCTTACAAGGGATTCGGTTATACTGTTGGAGCAGCTCCGTACCATAGATAAGGCAAGACTTAAGGAAAAGGTGTGCCACATAAACGAGGATATACTTAAGAGGGTTGACTCGGCTCTTAAGATAAGTCTTGAATTGATGTAGAAAATACGTTATCTTATATATTTAAAGGAAGGTGATTGGTAAGACAGAAATGTCAGTTATATGAAGATATTTAACAGAAAAGCAGAAGAAGAAAAAGTAGAGGAAGAAATTATTTCCATGGTTAATGAGGGAAATGAACAAGGGCTTATTGAGGATGATGAGAAAGAGATGATAACGAATATCTTTGAGTTCTCTGAGAAGGAAGCCAGGGATGTTATGACACCTCGTACCAATGTGGTTGCATTTGACAAGAGCTGCAGACTTGTTGACATTATGGATGATATGCTGGAGTACAATTATTCAAGATATCCGGTGTATGATGGTGATATAGATAATATTGTGGGAATCGTTTATTTCAAGGATTTTGTCAGAGAGTATCTTAAGCACAAGGAGAGTCTTGTAGAGTCGGTCATGGTGGAGCCTTATTTCGTTCATCCAACCCGAAATATATCCAAGCTGTTTAAACAGATGCAGAATGACAAGATACATATGGCAATCATCACTGATGAATACGGACAGACAGATGGAGTTATCTCCATGGAGGATATTCTGGAAGAGATAGTGGGAAATATATTTGACGAATACGACGACGAGGAAGATGAGGTCAGGCGTGTGGGAAATGACTATGTGGTTGATGGTACTGCGGAGCTTGATGAGATATCAGAGCTTCTGGGCATTGAATTTCCGGATGAGGATTTCCAGACTATCAATGGCTTTCTTTTGTATGAGCTGGGAAGACTTCCCTTTGAACACGAGGATATACAGATAGAGTATCAGGGATACAGGTTCATCACCACAGGTCACAAAAATAAGATGATAGATAAGGTGAGGATTACTAAGGTTGAAAAATCTTCTGTATAGTGTTAATATAGTGGACGGTTGTATTTTATAGCGACATATATATGAGAAAAATAAGAAACATTACAGACAAGTGAGGAGTAATAAAGATGTCAGGACATTCAAAATTTGCAAACATCAAACACAAGAAAGAGAAGAATGACGCAGCAAAGGGAAAGATATTCACAATCATCGGTAAGGAAATCGTTATTGCAGTAAAAGAGGGGGGAGCTAACCCTGAGAATAATAGCAAGCTCCGTGATGTTATAGCAAAGGCAAAGGCCAACAACATGCCTAACGATACCATCAAGAGAGGTATCGAGCGTGCAGCAGGAGATGCCAATTCAGTAAACTACGTTACATGTACATATGAAGGATATGGTCCTAACGGAACAGCCATTATTGTAGATGCACTTACAGATAACAAGAACAGAACAGCGGCGAATGTCCGTAACTGCTTCACAAAAGGCGGCGGAAATGTAGGAACAACAGGTTGTGTATCATACATGTTCGACCAGATGGGACAGATCATTATTGCCAAGGAAGAGTGCGATATGGACGCAGATGACCTTATGATGGCCGCTCTTGACGCAGGTGCAGAGGACGTTGTGGAGGATGACGACAGCTTTGAGGTGCTCACAACACCTGAGAATTTCTCAGAGGTAAGAGAAGCACTTGAGAAGCAGGGAATACCGATGGCTGAGGCAGAGATTACAATGATACCTCAGAACTATGTAGATCTTACAGATCCTGAGGCAGTGAAGAAGTTCACAAGGATCATTGATATGCTTGATGATGACGATGATGTACAGGCAGTATATCACAATGCAAATCTTCCTGAGGAAGAATAATCGGTATCAGGCGTTTTTACACTGTTTTTTACATATACGGCTGGTGTTTGTGCCGCTTGGAATATGTTTTGTTGAAGGGCGTTTATGTACGCCCTTTAACGCATTTATATACAAGAAACAGATTATGGAAAAAATACGTACAGGCAAATTTTAAATAGCTGGATTTAAATGGGCTGATGTTTGGAGCATGAGAGGAAAGTAAATGAAGAAGGTTTTATCGTATTTAAAGGGATATGGAAAGGAAACGGTTCTGGCACCCTTGTTTAAGATGCTGGAGGCGTGCTTTGAATTATTTGTCCCTCTTGTTATGGCGAAGATAATTGATGTTGGTATATACAATAAGGATATGGGCTATGTCCTCAGGATGTGTCTTGTTATGGTGCTCCTTGGTGTTATAGGTCTTACCTGTTCATTGACAGCCCAGTACTTCTCGGCCAAGGCAGCAACAGGCTTTGGTACAGGGCTCAGAAGTGCATTGTTTAAGCACATAACTTCATTATCATACACTGAGATAGATACAATAGGAACATCAACATTACTTACACGAATGACCAGTGATATCAACCAGATACAGACAGGTGTCAATCTGGTGCTGAGATTGTTCTTAAGATCACCGTTTATAGTGTTTGGTGCAATGATAATGGCATTTACCATAGACGTGAAGTCAGCCATGACCTTCGTTGTCACAATACCGGCACTTTCAGTGGTGGTATTCGGTATAATGCTCATTACGATCCCACTGTTTAAGAATGTACAGAACAGGCTTGACAGAGTTACCCTTTTAACCAGAGAGAACCTTTCCGGTGCAAGAGTGATAAGAGCCTTTAACAGGGAAGAGAAGGAATTTGCCGAGTTTGACGGAGCTACAGATGAGCTCATGAAGGTGCAGCTATTTGTAGGAAAGATATCAGCCTTCTTAAATCCTGTTACTTACGTGATCATAAACCTTGCCACTGTTGCCATCATATGGATAGCAGGTGGCCAGGCCAATAAGGGTATCATTACCCAGGGTCAGGTTGTAGCTCTTGTGAACTATATGTCACAGATACTTGTGGAGCTGGTTAAGCTTGCAAATCTCATCATAAACATTACCAAGTCCATTGCCTGCGGCAAGCGTATCAGTGCGGTATTTGATACTGAGCCTTCTATTGTATCAGGAAAAAACACCACAGAAAATGCCTTGGCGGCAGGAAACGGCAAGGAAAACACCGGGACAGAAGCTACAGACTGCGTAACCTTTAAGAATGTAAACCTTAAGTATAAGGGTTCGGGAGCCGACTCCCTTACAGGTCTTGACTTCACTGTGAGACATGGAGAGACTGTAGGTATCATAGGCGGTACCGGTTCAGGAAAGAGCTCCCTTGTAAATCTTATTCCGAGATTTTACGATGCCACAGAGGGACAGGTTCTTGTGGATGGAGTAGATGTAAAGGATTATGACCTTAAGGATTTAAGAGCCAGAGTTGGTGTGGTTCCCCAGAAGGCAGTTTTATTTGCAGGAACCATAGCAGAGAACATGAGATACGGCAGGAATGACGCCACAGATGAGGAGATCATGGAAGCTCTTGATATCGCTCAGGCAAAGGAATTTGTAGAAAGCAAGGATGGCGGCATAGAGTTTAAGATTACCCAGGGAGGTAAGAACCTTTCAGGTGGACAGAAGCAAAGGCTTACAATAGCAAGAGCTGTTGTGAAGAAGCCTGAGATACTTATCCTTGACGACAGTGCATCTGCCCTTGACTTCGCAACAGACGCAGCCCTAAGAAAGGCAATATCAACAAGGATAAAGGAAAGTACAGTATTTATCGTATCCCAGAGAGCATCAACCATAATGGGAGCAGATAAGATCATTGTTCTTGACGATGGTGAGGTGTGTGGAATAGGCACACATAAGGAACTCATAGATCAGTGTGAGGTATACAAAGAGATTTGTATGTCACAGCTTTCAGAAAAAGAGATGGGAAGGTGATACTATGAGCAGCAGAAAATTAGCAAAGCTTGAGAATAAAGATCAGAATAAACAGACACTTAAGAGGATACTTAAGTGCATTAAGAAGTATTCGGTGCTGGTGGTATTTTCACTGATATGTGCAGCCGTTTCAGTTGTACTTACATTGTATGCGCCTATCCTTATGGGAAATGGTGTGGACAAGATAGTCGGAGCAGGCAACGTTGATTTCGACGGATTAAAGGCAGTGCTTGTGAAGCTGGTGGTGGTAGTTGCCATCACAGCCATTGCCCAGTGGCTCATGAACATAATCAACAACAGGATAACCTACAAGGTTGTAAATGATGTAAGGACAATGGCATTTGACAAGCTGTCAAGGTTGCCGCTTTCATATGTGGACTCACATACTCACGGAGATATCGTCAGCAGGATAATAGCAGACGTAGACCAGTTCTCAGACGGACTCTTAATGGGCTTCACCCAGTTATTTACAGGTGTAATGACCATAGTGGGAACACTGGTGTTCATGCTCTCGATCAACAGGATAATCACAGTGGTTGTAGTAGTTATAACTCCTGTATCATTATTTGCAGCGTCATTTATAGCAAAAAAGACTTACAACATGTTCAAGAAGCAGTCGGAGATAAAGGGTGAACTTACCTCCATAGTAAATGAAATGGTGGAAAACCAGAAGGTTGTAACAGCCTTCTCTATGGAGGATAGGGTAAATGACAGGTTTAACGAGGTAAATGACAGACTTAATGTGGCAGGACTTAAGGCTACGTTCTTCTCGTCAACAACAAATCCTGTAACAAGATTTGTAAACAGCCTTGTGTATACGGGTGTTGGTATAATAGGTGCTGTAATGGCAATAAAGGGACGTATAACAGTAGGTCAGTTATCAAGCTTCTTAAGTTATGCGAACCAATATACAAAGCCATTTAACGAGATCTCAGGCGTCGTTACGGAGCTTCAGAACGCTATGGCGTCAGCAGCCAGAGTATTTGAGCTTATTGACGAGGAGGCAGAGATAGCAGACAAGAGCGATGCGGTAGTACTTAAGGATGTATCGGGAAGTGTTAAGCTTACAGATGTTGATTTCTCATATGATAAGAGTAAGGAGCTTATCAAGGATCTTAATCTTGACGTTAAGCCGGGAGCAAGGATAGCCATAGTAGGACCTACAGGCTGTGGTAAGAGTACAGTAATAAATCTTCTTATGAGATTTTATGATGTGGATTCGGGAAGCATAGCTGTAAGCGGCCATGATATAAAGGATGTTACAAGGCACAGCCTTAGGGAGAATTACGGAATGGTGCTCCAGGAGACATGGCTTAAGTCAGGTACTATAAAAGAAAATATTGCATATGGAAGACCGGATGCCACAGATGAAGAGATCATAGAGGCAGCGAAGCAGTCCCATGCCCATAGCTTTATAAAGAGGCTTCCGAAGGGATATGATACGGTGATAACAGAGGACGGAGGAAATCTCTCCCAGGGACAGAAGCAGCTTCTCTGTATCACAAGGGTAATGCTTGATCTTCCGCCTATGCTTATTCTTGATGAGGCAACCTCATCCATAGACACAAGAACAGAGATAAGGATTCAGAGAGCATTTAACAAGATGATGAAGGGTAGGACAAGCTTCGTGGTTGCCCACAGACTTTCTACCATTAAGGAGTCAGATGTTATCCTTGTTATGAAGGACGGACATATCATAGAGCAGGGAAATCACGAAACATTGCTTGCAATGAACGGCTTCTATACGAATTTGTATAATTCACAGTTCGCCCATTAATATGCACAGCCTGCAATTAACATGCATGGCTTGATTATTGATCCGCAGGGCTTGATCATTAATCTGCGGAAATTATGATATAAAATATTAAATTTAAAAACATAAAATGCAAAATTTCAATATAAAAACAAAAAATGTAAAAACAATATGTCAAGGAGGAACAGTCAATGAAGGTCAGTGACACAGGATATACAAGAGAAGAGCTTTTAGAGATGGCGGACACCTATCTTACAGAGAAAACAAGAAGATGGGAGTTCATTGAGGAACAGGGAGACGGCATGTATGTATACGCAGAAAACGGAGACCGTTATCTGGACTTCTTCGGAGGAATTGCGGTAAACAGCACCGGTAACTGTAACAAGAAGGTGGCAGAGGCCATTGCTACCCAGTGTAAGCAGGTAATACATGCTTCAAATTATGCCTATACACTTCCTATGCTCCTTCTTGCCAAGAAAGTGTGCGACACTATCGGAATGGAGAAGATCGTATTCCAGAACTCAGGTACAGAGGCAAATGAAGCTATGATAAAGCTTGCCAGAAAGTACGGAACAGACAACTACGGTCCTGACCGTTACCATATCGTAACAGCAAAGAACAGCTTCCACGGCAGAACCTACGGAGCACTTTCAGCTACAGGCCAGCCTGACAATGCATGTCAGATGGGCTTCAAGCCGATGCTTCCGGGCTTCACATATGCAGAGTACAACAATCTCGAGGACTTCAAGAGCAAGTGTACAAAGGATACAATAGCCATCATGGTTGAGCCTGTCCAGGGCGAGGGCGGCGTATATCCTGCCACAAAGGAATTCCTCCAGGGCTTAAGAAAGTTCTGTGATGAGAACGATATGCTCTTATTATTTGACGAGGTACAGACCGGATGGGGACGTACAGGCGATATAATGGCATATATGGAGTATGGTGTTAAGCCTGACGCAGTATCAATGGCAAAAGCTATCGGCGGCGGTATGCCGATAGGCGCCATGTGTACAACAGAAAAGTTCGCCAGTGCATTTACCCCTGGTGCCCACGGTTCAACATATGCAGCCAATCCTGTATGCTGTGCGGCAGCCCTTGCAGAGATAGAGGAGATCATGGACAACAATCTTGCGGCAAATGCGAAAGAAGTAGGAGCCTACTTCATGGAGCAGCTTAAGGCTCTTCCATGTGTAAAGGAGATAAGAGGTAAAGGGCTTTTGGTAGGTGTTGAATTCAGAGAACCTATTGCCTTTGAGGTGAAGCACCAGGCGGTTGAGAACAGACTTCTCATAACAGCTGTAAGAGAAAACATCATCAGACTCGCACCACCGCTTATAGCCAATAAGGAGCAGTGTGACGAGGCAGTCAAGATACTTATCAAGTGTGTTTCGGCAGCTCTTGTGAAGTAGTATGGAGGTTCGTATGAGCAGAGATAAGAGTGAGATGGGAGATATCAGTCTCCTTGGAAATAAAAATGTAGCATACAAGACAGATTACTGTCCTGAGGTTCTTGAGACTTTTATAAACAAGCACCAGGAAAATGATTACTTTGTTAAGTTTAACTGCCCTGAGTTCACAAGTCTCTGTCCTATAACAGGACAGCCGGACTTCGCAACAGTATATATATCTTATGTACCGGATGTGAAGATGGTTGAGAGCAAATCATTGAAGCTGTATCTGTTCAGCTTCAGAAATCATGGAGATTTCCATGAGGACTGCATGAATGTTATTATGAAGGATCTTATAAAGCTTATGGATCCAAAGTATATAGAGGTATGGGGCAAATTCACTCCAAGGGGAGGAATATCAATAGACCCATATTGTAACTACGGAAGACCGGGAACAAAGTGGGAAGAGGTAGCCTGGAACAGGCTTTCAAACCATGACCTGTATCCTGAGAAGGTAGATAACAGATAATAAATGGCAGGTAAAAAGCAATGCTCAGTTACGAAGAAGCAGTAAAATATATACTTGATATACCCATGTTTGCACAGAAGATTGGCAGGGAGAACCTTGCCGGTCTTCTTGCTCGTTTAGGAAATCCCGAGAAACATCCCCACATAATACATGTGGCGGGAACCAACGGAAAGGGAAGCACCTGTAAAATGCTGGCAACTCTTTTAATGAAGTCGGGCTGCCGGGTAGGATTATTCACATCCCCTCATCTGGTGAAGATAAATGAGAGGATAAGGATAAATGATGAGATAATTTCAGACGAAGATTTTGCCAGAGTGTTCTGCCGGGTGAAGGAAAAGTTCACCGTGCATCCATCCTTCTTTGAAGTAATGTTCGCCATGGCTGCGGTTTACTTTAATGAGCAGAAGGTGGATTATATAATATATGAAACCGGCATGGGAGGAAGACTTGACGCCACCAACATAGTGGAGCCGGAGCTTACCATCATAACCTCCATAGGCTATGACCATATGGAATATCTCGGGGATACACTGGAGAAGATCGCGGCAGAGAAGGCAGGTATCATAAAGCCGGGTGTGCCTGTCATTTATTTCGACAGGGATCCGCAGGTGAAGGCGGTAATAGAAAAACAGGCAGAAAGCCGGGGGGCAGCCTTCTATCCGGTCGAAAAAACCAACTATATAATAAACAGTTTGGGACACAAAACCATTGATTTTTCATTTCATAATGGATATTATAAGTATGTTCATCTGAAACTTGGAGCAACGGCACTGTACCAGGTTGAGAATGCCTGTCTGGCAGTTGTTGCATACAGTTTACTGATGAAGAATATAGGTGAAAGAGAGCTTCAGATATTATCTGAAGGGCTGCTTTCCTTTTATTGGGAGGGCAGAATGGAGGAGATACTTCCGGGAGTGTATGTAGACGGAGCTCATAATGTTGAGGCTGTTACATCCTATTGCGATACAATGGAGCGTATGTACAGAGGAGACAGGAAGCTGCTGGTATTCGCTGTAGTTAAGGATAAGGAATACGAAAGTATGATAGATATACTTACAGGCAGGCTGTCCTTTGAACACATTATAGTGACAAATGTATCTGAGCATCGGAAGGCGGATATCCACACCATAGCAGAGCTGTTTAAAAGCAGGACAGAGACCGGGGTTACGGAGGCCGCGGATGTAGCCGGTGCCATGGAGATGGCAATGGATATAAAGGAAAAAAGCGGCTGCAACGTGTATTGTGTAGGATCCCTTTACCTTGTAGGAGAGGTTAAGAAATGGCTTGATAAATGGAGCAGAGTGCATAGGATATGATGATAAAATAACAGGAAGGGAACATGGATCATGATAAATTTTGATGAAGAAGTCAAGAAGTTTCGCCCGATACTTGAGTTAGATCAGGCGGAAGATGCTATATATAATAATGACCTTAAGGATTTCACTGACATCATGCAGGAAATGATGAGAGTCACCAAGGAGAAAGAGGAATAGTATGGCAGATGTTTTATACTGTAAGAGATGTGGCGGACAGATACTTGTTACAGGATACTGCAGTCAGTGTGGCTTAAAGAGCGAGTATGTCAACAAGGCTATCAATACATCTAAATTTTATTACAATATAGGGCTTGATAAAGCAAAGGTCAGAGATATGACAGGGGCGGCAGCAGCACTTACCGTTTCCCTTAAATATGACAAGATGAACATTGACGCCAGAAACCTTCTGGGACTTGTATATTACGAAACAGGTAAAGTGGTTGAGGCTTTAAACGAATGGGTCATCAGCGTCAATCTCTTTGACGGAAGAAATGTTGCCAAGAGATACATAAAGGAAGTAAAGGCAAATCCTCACAAGCTTGAGGCAACCAATAATGTGGCAAGAAAGTACAATCAGGCACTTAACTATGCAAGACAGGGAAGCAAGGATCTTGCATTTATACAGCTTAGGAAGGTGCTTTCGGATAATGGAAAGTTTGTAGATGGGTATCTGTTATTTGCCCTGCTTAACATTGACGCCGGAAGGTATGACAAGGCGAAGAAGGCCTTAAAGAGGGTAATAAAGATAGACAGGACAAATCCTCTTGCGGTAAGGTACTTTAACGAAATGGGAGTGCCGGATTCAGATGTGATGGATTACAGGGATTTTCCTGAAGACGATTATGATGCAGACATTCTTTTCACTACAGACGAGCCTCATGCATACGTGGAGACCGGTAAGCCTCTTGCCAAGGCTGATGACAGTGTAGTTCCTGTGGGACACTATAAGGATATTAATTTCTACAAATACTCCATGGCCTACGTTATTGCCGGAATAGTACTTGGCGTGGCAGTGATGCTTTTTCTCGTAATGCCTCAGAGGCAGAAGAGTAATGACAATACCAGCAAGGAATTGAAGATAACCTTCAGTGAGCAGATAGCTGATAAGAATGTTAAGATCTCGTCTCTTGAGAATGAGGTTAAGTCTATACAGTCTGAGCTTGACCAGGCAAATGCCACCATAGATGACTACAAGGCAAACAGCAAGATACTTTCAAATGAAGATAAGGTAAGTATGCAGCTTGCCGTCAAGAAGTATATAGATGGTGACTATGAGGGGGCTCTTACATCATTTGAGAAGCTTATGGAGACAAATGAGAACTATGACGAGCTTCTGTTCTATGCAGGACTCTGTTATGAGAAGCTCGGACAGTATGAGAAGGCAGTTACTGCATTTACAAATCTGACAAGTAACTGTCCGGACTCCATATACTACACAGTGGCGTCCACAAAGGCAAAGACCAACAATGCCGCAGGCGACGGAGTTACGGATACTACCACAGAGAACCCTTATTCTGAAGGCGGTACAGGTGATGGCACCGACACGGGAACCGGAGATGGAACCGGAGATGGAACCGGTGCCGGAGACGGCGATTCAGTAACACCGGATGATGGATCCGTTGGATAGAGAGAATACAGATGCTGAAAATCAAATATAGATATTGGATTGACAATATCAACGATACTAAGGACAAATGATCAATTTCATTTGTCCTTTTCTTATTATTTACGATCAAAAAAGAAGGGGGAAAAGCAGGTATCATGAATAATTGTGAAAAAATTGGAGATACTGTAATAATAAGACTGCCTTCAGAGGTGGATGATTATGTAGCCACCGGCATTATAGAAAATACCAGGGAGGTGTTCTCAGATAAAAGGGTAAAATACGTGATCTTTGATTTTGAACATACAAGGATGATGGACAGCTCGGGCATAGGGCTTATAACCAGGCGGTTCAGGGATGTCTATGATCGGAAAGGACTGGTTTACATAATTAATGAATCAGAACAGATGAAGAAGATACTTACAATGTCAGGGATATACAGGATCGTGAACCGGGCGGCAGATATTGAGGAGGCATACGCCAAGGCTCACGGCAGTTTCGTTTACCAGACCTGATATGTTTATTTTATTTGGCAAAATCCTTTGAAAAGGAATAAGAAATCTGTAAAAAATATGGATTGGGGAATATGTGAAGTCTATGAATAGAAATGAAATGAGTTTAGAAATAGAAAGTGATCCAAGAAACGAGAGCTTTGCAAGGGTGGTTGTGGCATCGTTTATGACCAGAATCAACCCGACACTTGAAGAGGTGGCAGATGTTAAGACAGCGGTATCAGAGGCTGTTACTAACGCCATTGTACACGGATATGATGAAGGGGAAGGCAGGATAATCATAAAAGCGATTACAGATGTGGAGGAGCGTACTCTTGAGGTTTGGATAACCGATCGTGGCAAGGGTATAGAAGATATAAAAAAGGCAATGGAGCCAATGTACACCAGCAAGCCGGACAAGGGAAGAAGCGGTATGGGATTTTCATTTATGGAGGCATTCATGGATGAACTGGCAGTAGAATCAGAACCGGGGAAGGGAACCACGGTAAAAATGAAAAAGAAAGTGGGAAACTCAGACAGGGAGACAGATGGAGAATAATTTGGAATTGTTAGTCAGAGCAAAAGAAGGTGACAAAGATTCCAAAGACAAGCTTGTTATGGGCAACATGGGGCTTGTGTGGAGCATTGCAAGAAGATTTACAGGAAGAGGCTGTGAGCTTGAGGATATAGTATCCATAGGAACAATAGGCCTCATAAAGGCCATAGACAGATTTGACATGAAATACGAAGTGGAGTTTTCCACCTATGCGGTGCCCATGATAACCGGAGAGATCAAAAGATTTTTCAGGGATTCCGGCACCATAAAGGTGAGCCGCAGCCTGAAGGAAATATATGGGAAGATATATGCATACAGGGATACATACATTAAACAAAAGGGCAGGGAGCCGGAGCTGTCGGAGATAGCCGAAGCCCTGAACATAGAGCCTGAGGAGATAACCATGGCTATGGAGGCCGCGAGACCTGTGGAGTCCTTTGACAATCCCGGTGTCATGGAAGTAAAAGGTGAAGACCGGGAAGAGAAGCTTATGGATAAGTTATTGGTAGGTGAGCTTATGGCGAACCTTTCAGAGGAGGAATACAGGCTTATAGAACTCCGGTATTTCAGGGAAATGTCCCAGTCAGATACCGGAAGGCGGCTGGGCTTTTCCCAGGTGCAGGTAAGCAGGTATGAGAAAAAAATAATAGAGAAATTAAGAAATATGGTATAAGCCAAAAGAATAAAAATCGGGATCATACAGATAATAAACCTTAATGAAAGATATAGTGATTTAAAATAAAAATCTTCAGAGAGGAAAATTAATATTATGGCTGATCTACTTTATATAAAACCTAAACAGAGCGTAAAAGTAAACGAGAGAAAGGTACTTCTAAAGGACATGGCGGAGATATATTCGGATAATCCAGATATAGCATTTGCCGCAGACAAGATAGAGGTATACAAATTTAAAGAAAAAGGAAAAAAACAACATATAATATCAATTCTTGATGTGGTCACAACCCTCACCTCAATGTTTGCTGATGTAGACATAATCAATCTGGGCGAGCCTGATACCATCATCTATTATGAGGCTTCCGATTCAAATGTGAACGTAAAGGAGATCCTCAAATTCATCGGATTATGTTTCATCGCTTTCTTCGGAGCGGCATTCTCCATAATGTCCTATAACTCTGACGTAAATCTTGTGGGGCAGCTTGAGCTTATGCAGGATCTCTTCGTAGGAGGCGATGAAGCAGGAATATCCATCGCAGGAATGTTCTATTCAATAGGTCTGTTTCTCGGGATAATCATTTTCTTCAACCATGGTGCAGCCAAAAAGTTCACAGACGAACCAACGCCTCTCCAGGTGCAGTTAAGAAAGTACGAGCAGGACGTGAATCAGACTATTATCACAGATATGGACAGGAGACCTGAAAAATGAATCCAGCTTATGTTTTATTGGCATTTGCCGCAATGGCAGGTGGTGCAGCTATAGCTGCCGGATATTTTGCATTTATATCCATGATCGGTATATTTCCAAAGCTTTTGAGCAAAATACAGTACAACAGACATTATATGCTCGTGGAAAATCTTCTTGCATACGGAGCAGCCCTTGGAAATGTCATCTATATATTTACCATAAGGATCCCCTTGACTCTTTTTGGGTTTGCTATCCTGGCACTGTTTGGAGGGATATTTGTAGGCTGTCTGGCAGGAGCACTGACAGAGGTGTTAAATGTGTTCCCGATCATATCCAGAAGATTTAAGATCAGAAAATATCTGCCCTATGCAATATATGCACTGGCGGCAGGAAAGACCGCGGGCAGTATAGTCATGGTGATCACCACGTTGGTGTGATTATAAAATAATCTATATCTTAAACAGCTTGGCGTAAGAAAGGAGCAATACAATGAAATACGAACCGAAACAGGAAGATTATAATAAATATGTGAATCAGGTGACACCGAAATCCAACTCGGTGAAAAACTGTATCTGGGCCTTCCTTGCAGGTGGCGGCATCTGTCTTGTAGGACAGATAATAAAGCACATCCTCATGGCAAATAACGTGTCTGAGGACGATGCCTATGGCTATGTGTCAATAATACTGGTCCTTGCCAGTGTAGTGCTGACAGGTCTTAATCTTTATAAGGGCTTTGCCAAGTTTGCCGGAGCCGGAGCACTGGTGCCCATAACAGGATTTGCAAATGGTGTGTGTTCCCCTATAGTGGAATTTCAGACCGAGGGAGAGGTGTTCGGTAAGGGAGTCAAGGCCTTCACTATCGCAGGACCTGTAATAATGTTTGGTATATTTGCATCATTTATCGCAGGACTTATATATTACATTATCGGGCTGTTTTGATCATAAGCTGTGACATTAGAAGGATTAATATTATTTTAGTGTCAGTCATCCACAGGATAATAGATGCCGCATATTGGCAAATATTAATAAAATATGTCGAAAATGTAATTTTATATTAAGTTTGAAAACGATAGTTGTATACGAAAAACTTTGTGATATAATACACCTGTGCAGACAGACTTTTTTCGAATTTATTTGCATAAATTATTCATAAATAGTATAGAGTATGGAAGGTACAGTTGATGAAAAGGGTATTAAAATCTAAGGTTTTTATTGCTTGTGCGGCAGTGGTGGCACTGTTTCTGGTGTATGTAGTATTGTGTTTCGTAATAGATGACCGCACATTCTACCAGAACACCACAATAAACGGAATAGATGTAAGCGGACTTACGGTGGAGGAAGCCTCCGAACAGATAAAAGGCAAGTTCCAGGACACATACAGAACCGCCCAGCTTAACGTAGACTTAAGTGGAGAGAAGTATGTGATAGACGTGTCGGATGCTATCAATCTTAACGTAAATGACGCAGTTGAGAAGAAATGTCTTGAAACCCACTCATTTTTCAAGAGGGGTGTGAACTACGTTGTGGCATTGTTCTCATCCTGTGATTATGCTATTGCCCCTGAGGTGCAGAGCAGGGAGAAGCTTCACGAAGCCATTGCCGTAAGTGGTCTTGCAGATCTCCAGAAGGAGAACAAGGACGCCTACAAGATAGATGGTGACAAGCTTGTGGTAGTAAAGGGAAGAGGCATGTTTGCCGTAGATGAAGAAGCGCTTGCCGACGAGGTAGAGAAGAGGCTTCTTTCACAGAAATTTGATGAGGTAATAGAGTGCCCGCTGGTTAAGGGAGATGTGGATATAGATAAGCTCCACCAGCAGGTATATACAGAGGTTAAGGAGCCTACACTGGATCCGGATAATAACTATGCGGTGGTAGAGGCTGTTACAGGGATGGACTTTGACGTGGCTGAAGCGAAGAAGCTTCTTGAGGCTGCCAAGGACGGCGAGGAGGTCCGCATACCACTTAAGATAACCGAACCTAAGGTAAGCACCGAGGAATATACCAGAAACCTTTTTAAGGATGAGCTTGGAAGCTGCACAACGGTTGCCACAGGTACCAGCGGCAGAAAGTCAAATGTCAAGCTGGCAGCAGACTACTGTAACGGTACGATCCTTATGCCGGGAGAGCAGTTTTCTTACAACAATGTGGTAGGAGAGAGAACCAGCGACAGGGGATTTTCACCGGCTCCGTCTTATGTAGGCGGCGAGTCCGTTGATTCCATCGGTGGTGGAATATGCCAGACATCCTCAACACTTTACGATGCAGTATTATATGCTAATCTTCAGATAGATGAGAGACATCCTCATCCCTATGTTTCAGGATATATAGGAGCAGGTCTTGACGCTACGGTTGCCTGGGGCGGATATGATTTCAGATTTACAAATACTCTGGAGTATCCGGTCAAGATAGTCACCAGCTTTGAAAATGACAACGTAACCTGCAAGGTCTACGGTACAAATCTAGACGGTATACATGTGGAGTTGTCCACAGAGTTTTTGGGATACGTGGACTACGACACAGAGTACAAAGACGATGACAGCCATGAGGTAGGATACGAAGAGGTTGAGACCTCGGGTATAAGAGGTCAGATATACCAGTCCTACAGAACAGTGTACGACAAGGATGGAAATGTAATCTCAACAACAAAGGAATCACTTAGTCAGTACAGCACGAGAACAGAGGTAATAATCCGAGGTACAAAAGAACCTGAGACGGAAGCCCCTACAACCGAGGCACCTACTACGGAAGCCCCTACAACCGAGGCACCAACCACTGAGGATCCATCAGGTGGTGACGATCCTGCGGTAGATATCCCTGACAATGTTCAGAGTGTGAGCGGTAAATACGCAAAGAAGGATTTTTTCTAAACTTTTTTGAAAATACATAGTATAAATGATATAATAGAATCGGTTTTCTGATGTTATATGGCATGGAAAATCCGGTTCTTTTATTTTGAACGATTGTATCAGATTTATTTAAAAAGTTTAAAGTGGGCAGACAGTGTAGATTGTTTGATGAACATTGATTACGATTGGATTCGGCTGATATGACAGTAGGGGTGCAGATAAATTATAAAAGAAATATTTTTGGAATTTTAGGAGGAATGGTATGTATTTAATATTTGATATTGGCGGAACATTTTCAAAGTATGCTTTAATGAAAGCAGACGGAACAATAGTTGATAAGGGCAAATTCGAAACCAAGAATAAAGAGGGGGATACGGTAGATGATTTTGTGGACTCTCTGGTGGCAGTCTATGACAATTATAAAACCTATACAGTCATAGAAGGCATATCTATGTCACTGCCTGGACAGATAGACGTGGAAAACGGGATAGTGTATGTAGGTGGGGCACTGCCTTTCTTACATAAGGTAAGACTTGGAAAGCTCCTGTCAGACAGATGTGACCATAAGCCTGTAACGCTTGAAAACGATGCAAAATGTGCAGCCCTTGCTGAGATCTGGAAAGGAAACGCATCAGATTATAATAATGCTGTACTATTCATAATTGGAACAGGAGTAGGCGGTGGTGTAATAATTGACAGAAAGGTTCACCGTGGAAACAGGATGATAGCCGGGGAGTTTTCTTATATATTTGACACCATAACCAGGGAAGAGGCGGAACATAACATGCTTAATGTTGATGATGTGGAACGGCTTGAGGATAAGTATGGTGATGGCATATACAGTCTGTCAAAGGCAGCAGCCACTTATTCACTCCGTGTACGCGTGTCTAAAGAGAAGAATATTCCGTTAGAACAGGTGACAGGAGAATTGATATACAAATGGTCAGACGAAGGTGACGAAATATGCAGCAATGCTCTTAAGGACATGTATTTTGCTATTGCCAAGCAGTGTCTTAATATGTATGTTATCCTTAATCCGGATGTGATACTGATCGGTGGCGGCATAAGCTCTGAACCGCGTTTTATAGAAGGTATCAGATATTATGCGAAGATGTTGAGCAATGCCGCAGAAATGTTTAAGGGATATAAGATCGAACTGTGCAAATTCGGAAATGACTCTAACCTTTTAGGCGCCTTATACAATTTCTTGCAGATGCATGATCTGACAAAATAAATAAATGGGTGAAGTGAAAATCCCTGATAGGATTAAATGTCAAAACACATTAGATGTGAATTGGGCATGCAGTCTTATCAGGGATTTAATTATTTTTACGCTATTACTCGTTATTCATCAAGCTCAGGCTGATCCGCTGAATGTTCATCCTTTCTTGCGGCAGTGTGGACCTCTTTGTTAGTGTAAAGATTAACATAGTGTGGTCTCAGCTTTGAGTATATTATCTTCTGCTCGCTGTATAGACTGTAGTAGCCGGACATCATATAACTGATGGCACAGGCAATGGCAAATAATATCAGTCCATCAGATCCAAATAGCTCAATTCCAAGCAATATGGAAGTGAGAGGACAGTTTACCACCGCACAGAAGAAGCATACCAGACCCACTGCAGCACTGGTTGCCGGATCAAGCCCCATAAGATTTCCCAGCGCACATCCAAAGGTTGAACCGATGAAGAACGCCGGTACGATCTCGCCGCCACGGAAGCCGCAGCCGATTGTGACACAGGTAAATAACATTTTCAGCAAAAATGCATAAGGCTTTGCATCGCCATGGATGGCATTGGTGATTATGCCCATTCCGGCACCGTTGTAATCGGTGTTTCCAATCAGGTGGGTGAGGATAACAATGATCAGACCACCAACAAATATACGCACATACTGATTCTTGAAGAAGTGCTTAAAGAAGTCGGATGCCATATGCATGAGCATACAGAACAATACCGCCAGCACCGCACAGCAAATGCCGAGAACTCCCACCTTAAGCCCGATCTCTATATTTATCTCAGGCACCTGCTTTAATACGAAGTTGGTAGGGGTTATATTGAAGACACAGGTTATTGCATAGGCAATAATAGCTGAAAGTGCACATGGAACCAACGCACAGAAATACAAAATACCTATGCTGATTACCTCCATGGAGAATAATGTAGCGGTAATAGGTGTTCCAAACAACGCAGCGAATACCGCACTCATGCCGCACAGAGTCATTATGTGTCTGTCATCATCAGAAAGCTTGAATAGTTTGCCAAGGGTCGATCCCATGCTTCCGCCTAACTGCAGGGCGGCACCTTCTCGACCGGCAGAACCACCAAACATATGAGTGATGACTGTTGATATGAAGATTAGCGGAGCCATCTTGAAGGGGATGGTAAGGTTCTGATCTCTTATGGAACCGATGACCAGATTGGTTCCCTTATCATGCTTCATACCGCTGACCCTGTACAGGAAAACAATTATCAGACCTGCAAATGGCAGAAAGTTGATTATAAAGCTGTGGTTTTCTCTGACACCTGTAACATATTCAACACTGTAGTGGAAGGCTGTACCGACAGCTCCACACAGGGTGCCGATAACCGTGGCAATGATACACCATTTCAGAAAGATCTTAGCATATCGCAGAGACCGCTTCCCACAATTTATCCAATATTCCTTAGTATATTCCATTACATTCTCTCCCATAAAAAATTGGCACCATGTGTAGTGCCTTAAGTCACTCATTTGATTATATCAGTGTGTGAAAAATCTTCAAGAAAAACTTCATTTAATAATACAAATCTCAGGTTTAATATATCCATAATCGGGCAAAATAAGAAAAATGAATCTTATGAACGAAGTGAGGATTGCTGACATAAAAAAGGGAAGCGCGCCATCACTTTGTAAGGTGTGCCAATAAAAAAGGAGGGATTTATATGGGTGAAAATACTCAGATAGTTGGAAGACAAAGCTTGAAATTCAACAAGCCTGTGTACATTGAAGAGACGGCGGCGGTATGTGGTCCTAAAGAGGGGGATGGACCTCTTGCAGCATATTTTGATGAGATAAGTGAAGATCCGTTTTTCGGTGCCGATTCATGGGAGGCCGGAGAAAGTGAGATGATCAGCAGAGCTGTAAATATCTGCCTGAACAAGGCAATGCTTAGACCTGATGATATCAGATATGTATTTGCCGGGGATCTTCTCGGACAGCTTATCGCAACAACCTTTGGAATCAAGGATTATGGAATACCATTGTTTGGACTGTATGGTGCATGCTCCACCTGTGGTGAAGCCTTAAGTCTTGGGGCAATGACAGTCGCTGCGGGATATGCTGACAAGGTACTTACTGTTACATCAAGCCATTACGGCAGCGCAGAGAAGCAGTTCAGATTCCCACTTGAGTATGCGAACCAGAGACCATTATCAACTACCTGGACAGTAACCGGCTGTGGTGCATTTGTCCTTACAGATGCAACGTCAAATATCAGACGTGTAAGAATTACCGCCATAACTACCGGACGGATAAAGGATTACGGAATAAAGGACTCACTTAATATGGGAGCCTGCATGGCCCCTGCGGCGGCAGATCTTATATTTGAGAATTTAAAGGATTTTAATATCAAACCAACTTATTATGACAAGATTATTACCGGAGATCTTGGAATGGTGGGAAAAGATATCCTGATAGACCTTTTGAAGAAAAATAATATAGATATAGAGAAGCAGCATATGGATTGCGGTATAGAAATATTTAACAACCTGGAGCAGGATACACATTCAGGCGGTTCAGGCTGCGGCTGCTCGGCGATAACCATGGCAGGCTATATTATGAATATGTTCAGAGCCGGAGCTGTCAGAAGGATCTTATTTATCCCTACAGGTGCATTACTTTCAACCGTAAGCTATAACGAAGGACAGAACATCCCGGGAATAGCCCATGGTGTTGTAATGGAGCTTGAAGAAGATCAGGACAATTGATTTATTATAGAAATTTGCAAATAATGATTTAGCACCATGCAGATAAGGGCTGATTATTATATTTGAAATTTTATGATGGAATATGAATTTGAAATATTAGGAAAAATTTTTTGATTTATATTGAAGCATATATTTTTTTGAAATTTATTTAGAAAGAATATTAAGGAGAAATACAAAAATGGAATATTTAAAGGCGTTTATAATTGGCGGAGTGATCTGTATGTTAGTCCAGATATTGATGGACCATACAAAACTCATGCCCGGAAGAATTATGGTGTTGCTTGTTTGTTCGGGCGTAGTACTTGGGGCAGTGGGCGTATATGAGCCATTCCTAAAATTTGCAGAGTGCGGGGCATCAGTTCCTCTTAGTGGATTCGGGTATAATCTGTGGAAGGGTGTTAAGGAAGCTGTAGACAGTGATGGATTTATTGGCTTGTTCAGAGGTGGATTTAAGATGGCAGCTGTTGGAACGTCGGCAGCATTGATATTTTCATATATAATGTCTCTTATATTTAAGCCCAAGATGCCTAAATAAAAAATTTCATAACACACAAAGCCCCTGAACCATTTTAATGGCTCAGGGGCTTTATTTAATCATTCATTCTATAACACATTTAAATAAACATATTGTTAATTCTTTTTGATAAGCTTATTCAATATAGAAAATACATTCTCAAACGAATGAACACTGACCGCAGCGGAAGTGCGGCTTTTAGTATTTGTACTTGCTACATACACATCCCTCATCAGTGCTTCTGTTGAGGATTCCGGAATTGACATAGCTTCCGGCGAAGGTTCAACAGTAGGAGTTTCAGTTGATGGTGTTTCAGTGGTTGTATCCTCTGAGCTTGGCGGCTCCGGTGCAGGCGGCTCCTCGGTTGTTGGTGCTCCGCTTCCTGAGAATACTGCCGAAATCGTGTGGTCAGAGGTTACATTCGAGAAGGTGTAGCTTGAAACAGCACCTACGGAAGAACCATCTACATAAACATCAGCTATTGAATATCCACTGTTTGCCTGAATATAAACTGTATAAGAATCACCCTCACTTACTGTCGTGCTTGGTGAGATAGTACCACCTTCACCGGCAGAAGTAGTAATAGTGAACTTCTTTTTGTCATCATCAGAAGATTCGTCTTCTGAGTTCTCCTCTGTATGGATATTGCAGAGGGTAGTGAGGATAGAATTATCATACTGGAAGTCTGCTCCGATAATAGTTATATCACCGGTTTCCTCATCTACAATGTATCTGTACTCTGTAGTCTCAGGACAGAACTCTGTAGCCTTAAGATGTGACTCGTTACAAAGAGTGATCCTGTTTCCGTCGGTAGCGCCTGTACAATACTTAACAGGAACAGTTCCCTTGGCGAAGTACTCAGTCTTTGTCTGACATCCTTCTATAGGAAGAAGTCCTGACTCCTTACAAACCGTTGCCATGACAATTCCCTCAGGCTTTTCGAAACGCTTCGAAGTATCAAGCTCCTTGACCTCAACGATCTTATCCATTATCTTTCTCCACATTATCTTGTGATAGCTTCCTGCGGAGAACTGGGTATTAACATCATAACCGATCCAGATAGAAGCTGAGTAGTAAGGAGTGATACCACAGAACCATGCATCATAGTTGTTTGATGTAGTACCTGTCTTACCTGCAGCGTAAAGACCGCTGTAAGGATTTGCTGTAGTACCTGTACCTGATGTAACAACGTCGTGCATAGCATCTGTAAGGAGCCATGCATTCTCCTCGGAAATAACTTCCTTGTTCTCAGGTGTCCTGTTATCTATAATAAGATTTCCCTCATGGTCGTAAACCTCTGTGTAGAAGATTGGTTTATTGTACTTTCCGCCATTGGCAATGGTTGCATAAGCAGCAGTGATCTCAAGGTTTGTGATACCGTCTGTAAGACCACCCAGTACTGTTGAAAGATGTTTGTCAGATACGATAGAACCATCTGACTCGGTTCTCTGGTCAACAAGTGTAGTGAAGCCAAGCTTCTGCAGATATTCAAATCCAACCTCAGGAGTTACCGCCTCGAAACACTTAACCGATACGATATTCTCAGAATCCCTGATGGCGTCTCGTATGGACTGAGGTCCACGATAAGAAGCTCCCCACCAGTTTTTTACAGGAGTACCATCCGGGTAGCTGTAAGGCTCATCGACAAATGTTGTTGCAAGAGTCATTCCACATGCCTGAAGAGCAGGAAGGAAACCTGACACAACCTTAAATGCAGAACCCGGCTGCCTTGTAGCCTCTGAAGCCCTGTTGAAGGAACGGCTCTCGGTCTTATCTCCACGGCCGCCCACGATCGCCTTAACCTGACCTGTGGACTGATCCATAAGAGTAAAGGAGATCTGTGGCTGAACTGTTACTTTATATGACTCTGCCAGTTCCTTGTAACCTGTCTGGTCAATCATGGCAGCCTTGTATACATTCGCAGCTTCTCTGGCGTCCTCAGGAGTGGAGAACATCAGGTCGAAATTACTCTGACCCTGTTCCTCACGGTACCATTCCTGCATCATGTTCTCGCTATAGTTGTATGTCTCACCGTTAGTATCTGTAAGAGTGAGAGCATAGCTCAATTTGTATTCATCGTACGGATAATTTGAACTGTCGTTTAGAACCTCGTCACATACATCCTGAAGCTCTGAATCCTGACATATCTTAACAGTAAGACCACCGGAGTAGATCATGTTGTCTGCTTCGGCAGTATCCTTAGCATAACCCATACTTACCAGATCTTCCTCAAGCTGGTTGATAGTGGCGTCGGTGTAGTATGAATATACTTTTTGCGGTTTGTTTTCACGTCGCTCAGCTAAAGCGTTGATTCTGTCGTATACATTGTCTGCAAGCGCCTCATCATACTGTGCCTTGGTGATGTACTCAAGATCAAGCATTTCCTTTAATACCAGCACACGACGCTCGGCATTGTTATCAGGATTGATTACCGGATCATATCTTGATGGATTCTGAGGTATTGCAGCAAGTACCGCACACTCAGATACTGTAAGTTCGCTCAGTTTCTTACCAAAGTAATATTCGGCAGCAGTCTGTACACCATACCGGCTCTGGGAGAGGTAGATAGTGTTGAGGTAGTACTCAACGATCTCTTCCTTGGTCAGCGTCTTCTCCATCTCAATGGCAAGATACTGCTCCTGGATCTTTCGTTCAACCTTTTCAATGAAGGTTGTCTCATTAAGACCTACGTTGAAGATCTGATTCTTAATGAGCTGCTGTGTAAGAGTACTGGCACCCTGGGATGGATCTCTTGTCTTGATGGCTATCATGACAGCTCTTGCAATACCCTGTACATCAATTCCGTTGTGTTCCCAGAAACGTTTATCCTCAATGGCAACAAATGCATTGACAAGGTCCTTAGGAATGTCCTTGTATTCAACGTATTCTCGGTTCGAGTCATAGTTTGAAAGGGTTACTACAGTTTTTCCTGACTGATCAACGAGAGTCGACTGATAACCCTTAGGTATCAGATCCTCGGCTTTGACCTCCGGAGTATCATCCAGGATACCCTTGAGCATACCGAAGCCTGCGCCTACGCCTGCAATCATACACAGCAGCAGCATAACAAGGATAAGCTTAAATACTATGACCTGTACTTTCTTTTTATTTCTCGGCAATCGGGATACCAGCATGTCCTGCTTATTCTCGACGCCTTTCTTCGTGAAATTCATATATAAATTCCTCCTAGTATAAAATACGTTCTGATCTTCCACATTATATCAGATATATATATAATAATAAAGTAGTTTTTTCTTTAGAAAGTATTAAGTTTCTGTGTCCTGATGGCATTATATAGTATCTGCATTTCATACAATTAAATTTATGGATTATTAAGGGATATTTGCAATATGCAAATTTATAAATTCTTAAGTTTTAATGTGAGCCGGCTTCATGTATAATGTTCATAGTCTGAAAATATTTTGAATGGAGTGAGTGATATGTACGAATCAATAGAAGATGCCATTGAGTGCTGGAATGAAGATTATTCCTTCATCGAAGCGGCGGAGGTCACAGGCTATGATGGTGGTTATCCTGTTGTGAGATTTACCATAAATGAAGCTGCAAAGGATCTTGTGAAATCTCCGAAGCACTTCAAGCATATAGCAAGAAGAGCCGAGATGGAGGGAGGAATAGAAGTCGGGGTGTGCACATGCTTTTATGACACCTGCCATATCAGCTATGAATTTCCTTATCTGACCATATGCGGTTACCCGGAGGTTATCCAGAGAGTCCTGAAATACATCATCGGCCTGTAAGATAACTTGTCACGACGGGGTTAAGATTATATTCATCATGAGTTGAAAATATACGCTCTGAAAATATTTGCCCATAATTGTCTTAAATATAATTGAAAACTTTAATGCCCTGATACATGGTATATAATCTGCCGGTTCAGGGCATTATTTTTTTATGGACAGAAAAACGCAGTAAAACAAACAGAAAATCTCAACACGCCCGTACGATGACATAAATTCAAAAAAAGGAAATATTGCTATGGAAAATGTGAATGATATGAATAATCTTAACAGCATGAAGGTGAGGACAGATCTGGCACTGGAGCTTCGGGAGAAGGTTCAGGGGGATTGCAGCGGTATAAGGGTAAAGACCAGGATCAATCAGGATGACAGCATAAAGACCACAATAATAGATATTCTCAACAAGAGAGGGGAGGAAGCTCTTGGCAGGAAAAAGGGAAGATACATCACCATAGAAAGTGCTGCCCTCTGTGAGCCTGATATATCCTATCACAAGGAAATCTGCAGAGAGCTTAAGCTGGGGCTGAAATCTATGATAAAGGATCACAAAAATGTGTTGCTTGCAGGCATAGGAAACAGAAACATAACAGCGGACGCTCTGGGACCTATGGTCATAGACAATATCAGTCCGTCACTCCTGTGTACAGATATGGCAATAGATGTAAGTGCCATCTGTCCCGGAGTTATGGCACAGACGGGACTTGAGACCGGAGACATATTAAGAGCAATCGTTAAGGAGAAAAAGGCAGACCTGCTGATCGTATTTGACGCCCTGTCAACCCTTAGCTGCAACAGACTTAACAAGACCATACAGATCACCGATACCGGTATAAATCCCGGGGCTGGCGTGGGCAACAACAGAAGTGAGATAAGCAGCAAGACCATGGGGACAGATGTTATCGCAGTGGGAGTGCCTACTGTCATTGCAGTCCCGGCACTTTTGTCAGACTCCATAGACCGCCTGTTAAATATACTTGACGGAGAAATGACAGATAGGAATATTTCAAATGGAAAAGCCCATAATGACCGGAACGAGGGACATATTACATTCACTGAAAATGAAAAGCTTGGCATTGCCTCCATGGCTGTACCGGAGGAACTTGCTGAGTTTTTTGTGACACCTAAGAATGTGGATGAGATCGTAAAGACAATAAGCTTCACGATTTCCGAAGCTATAAACGATATTTTTACTCCGGAACATATAGAATAAAACAAAAAAATATATCTGCCATCAAAATATTAAAGAATATATTCTGCCACCCCGGCATATTTCACCCACTCCCATCATAAACTGATTGATAAGAACAATGGGGGAATCATGAAGAGACTATGAACAGGCCGGGCAGAAGTAATGCACTAATATTGTTTGTTTTTCTGGTGCTCAGCACCATAGTATATGCTTATGACTTCCTTACGGATGCCGGTGACAGTGTAGGATATGGTAAGTATCTTGGGGAAAATATTAATGCACAGAACCAGAGTCTTATGATACTTACAGGAACCACCGGGTACGTACCAGGGACAGCTTCAAACGACGGTGGATACGGACAATCTGTTTCTGAAAGCACCGGGGCAGAAAACGACGGGGCATCAGGAGCATCCATAACAGCCGGAGTCTCCGGGGATGGAACCATGCTTTCAGATGTGCCTGTGAATCTTATGGACATAAAAGGCATAAAAAACATGAACCTGGCAGGAAACCTTACAGACTATAATATTCTTACTACAGAATATTACAATATCGACAGCAAGACCTATATCTCCAGGAATGAGTTAAACGGAGAGTATCTGGCGGGAAAGGACATGTCCATAGATATGTCGGAGAATGGGTATCAGGTGCTTATATATCACACCCACGCCAGCGAGGCATTTGCAGATTCGGACGGCAGTATTGAGGACACCATTGTAGGTACCGGGGAATACCTGGCGGAGCTTTTGAATAAAAGATACGGGATAAATGTGTACCATGACACTACCGTGTACGACATGGCAGAAGGAACCCTGGACAGGAGTCTGGCATATGATTATGCAAGGGAGGGAGTGAAGAAGATATTGGAGGAGCACCCGGAGATAAGCGTGGTCATTGACCTTCACAGGGATGGCGTGGCAGATGACGTCCATCTGGTTACAGAGGTAAATGGCAAGCCTACCGCCAGGATAATGTTCTTAAACGGTATAAGCCGTACCAGGGAACAAGGTAACCTTGACTATCTGAAGAATACATATATCGAGGATAATTTAGCCTTCAGTCTTCAGCTTTTCCTTACAGCCAAGGCCAATTACGGAGACTATATGAGGAAGCTTATGGTGAAGAGCTACAGGTACAATCTTGACCTCAGGGGACGATCACTTCTTGTGGAGGCAGGTGCCCAGACAAATACCTGTGAGGAGGCGAAGAATGCCATGGAACCCCTTGCCGCCGTGCTATACAAGGTATTGAGCGGAGAGTAAATCTGTGCTATAATGAGCCGATAAAACACAGGAGGACAAAGATGGCACACATTGATCAGTCAAAGATAAGAAATTTTTGTATAATTGCACATATAGATCATGGTAAATCCACCCTTGCAGACAGGATCATAGAGAAGACAGGAACCCTGACTGCAAGAGAGATGCAGAATCAGGTTCTTGACAACATGGATCTTGAGAGGGAGAGAGGAATAACCATAAAGGCACAGTGTGTGCGTATCATATATAACGCCAAGGATGGCAACGAGTATATATTTAACCTGATCGACACACCGGGACATGTGGATTTTAATTATGAGGTATCAAGAAGCCTTGCAGCCTGTGAGGGAGCTATTCTTGTGGTGGACGCCGCCCAGGGAATTGAGGCACAGACCCTTGCGAATGTCTATCTTGCCCTTGATCACGACCTGGATGTAATGCCGGTCATCAACAAGATTGATCTGCCTTCTGCCGATCCCGACAGAGTGGTAAGTGAAATAGAGGATGTAATAGGGCTTGAGGCAGCAGACGCCCCAAGGATATCAGCCAAGAACGGCATAAATATCGAAGAAGTACTGGAGCAGATAGTAACCAAGATACCTGCGCCCGCAGGAGATCCTGAGGCACCTTTAAAGGCACTTATATTTGACAGCCTTTACGATTCATACAAAGGCGTTATCATATTCTGCCGACTCTTCGACGGTTCCGTTAAGAGAGGGACGAATATCAGGATGATGGCAACAGGAGCTGTTGCGGAGGTAGTGGAAGTAGGTATATTCGGAGCAGGAAGATTTGTCCCTTGCGATGAGCTTTCTGCAGGAATGGTTGGATATATCACAGCCAGCCTTAAGGACGTAAAGGATACCACAGTGGGTGATACAGTTACAGATAACGACAGACCTACACCGGAGCCAATGCCCGGATATAAGAAAGCCCAGTCCATGGTGTACTGCGGAATGTATCCGGTAGACGGAGCAAAGTATCCGGATCTCAGGGACGCCCTTATGAAGCTGCAGCTTAACGATGCCTCATTAAGCTTCGAGCCTGAGACCTCCATAGCCTTAGGCTTTGGATTCAGATGTGGTTTCTTAGGACTGCTTCATCTTGAGATAATACAGGAAAGGCTTGAGAGAGAGTTTAATCTTGACCTTATAACCACAGCTCCCGGAGTTGTATATAAGGTCCACACAACCGATGGAAATGTCATAGAGCTTACCAATCCGTCTAATCTGCCGGATCCTTCAAATATAGAGTATATGGAGGAGCCGTTTGTTGCTGCGGAGATAATGGTCACCACAGAGTATGTGGGAGCCATCATGCAGCTCTGCCAGGAGCGTAGAGGCGTATATAAGAGCATGGAATACATGGAAGAGACCAGAGCACTTTTAAAGTATGACCTTCCTCTTAACGAGATAATATACGACTTCTTTGATGCACTTAAGTCCAGATCCAGAGGCTATGCTTCATTTGACTATGAACTTAAGGGATATGTACGCTCCAAGCTTGTTAAGATGGATATATTGATAAATAAGGAAGAGGTGGACGCACTGTCGTTTATCCTCCATGAAGATACAGCCTACGAGAGAGGCAGAAAGATGTGCGAGAAGCTTAAGGATGAGATCCCGAGACATCTCTTCGAGATACCTATACAGGCAGCCATCGGCGGCAAGGTCATAGCCCGTGAGACGGTAAGGGCAATGAGAAAGGATGTACTTGCCAAGTGCTACGGCGGTGACATAAGCCGTAAGAGAAAGCTTCTGGAGAAACAGAAGGAAGGCAAGAAGCGAATGAGACAGGTGGGAAATGTGGAGATTCCGCAGAAGGCATTCATGAGTGTTCTTAAGTTGGATGAAGAGTAAGGCACGCACCATAAAACAGCAGGAACAAAGCAACAGGAACAAAGCACAATAAAAAACGAAATATACAAAAGTAAAAAATGCAACAAAAAACACACGAAATATATAAAAATACACAGAAGAAGCAGGGGACAGAGACAGACATGGTAAAGAGGAGACTGGGCATATACATACATATTCCATTTTGCGCAAGAAAATGTATTTATTGCGATTTTCTGTCCTTTGGAGTTGATGCTCAGAATTATGTCAACTGGAACGGCCTGAGAAAGGACTACATAAATGCCCTCTGCATAGAGCTTCTGTCGTGTAAGCATTTAAGGGACAGCTATATAGTTGACACAATATTTATAGGCGGTGGAACTCCGTCTATTCTTATGCCCGGAGATATAGAGAAGATAATGGATACTCTCAGGCTGGCATTTTCGGTGTCAAAGAACGCAGAGATAACCATAGAAGCCAATCCCGGCACTCTGACAGAGAGCAAGGCGGCAGAATACATTCATGCAGGTATCAACAGGATAAGCATAGGACTCCAGTCTGCAAATGACGAAGAACTGGCACTTCTCGGAAGGATACACAATTACGATCAGTTCCTTGTGTCCTACGATAATGCCAGGGAAGCAGGCTTTGAAAATATCAACATAGACCTTATATCAGCTGTACCGGGACAGACACTACATACCTATCTGAACTCCCTTGAGAAGGTGATGAAGCTCAAGCCTGCCCATATATCCGCATACAGCCTGATAGTTGAGGACGGCACGCCTTTGGCAGAAAATGACCGCCTGTTAAGGCTGATACCGGATGAGGACACAGACAGAAAGATGTATGAGGCAACCGAGAGACTTCTTATATCAGGAGGCTATAACAGGTATGAGATTTCAAATTACGCAAGACCGGGCTACGAGTGCCGGCATAATATAAAGTACTGGACTCTCAAAGAGTACATAGGCTTTGGCATAGGTGCGTCATCCTTTTTTAATCAGAGGAGATTTTCAAATACACAGGATATGGATGAGTACATCCGCATAATGACAGCTGCGTCAAAAAGCGGAAGCTTTGAAGAGGTTTCAGCCTGCGTGAATAATATAAGACATCTTGATGAGGCGGCAGACACCGGACAGCTGATGGAAGAATTTATGTTTCTGGGTCTCCGTATGACAAAAGGAGTGTCTGCGTCATCATTTCATAAGAAGTTTAACAGATCCATATACGAGGTGTACGGACAGGTCATAGACCGTTATGTAAGCTCCGGACACCTGGTGAATAATAAGGGAATAATTTCATTTACAAAAAAAGGCCTGGATGTAAGTAATTCAATTCTTGCAGATTTCCTGCTTGATTAACCGGACCTGCCGGATGTATATCCGGCACAAATCCCCAATGCCCTAAAAAGTGCAGAAAATATAATAAAAAATATAATTAAAATGTTGACAAAATCATTGGCTGGTGTTAGATTAACTTTAGTGGTTAGCACTCGGATATAATGAGTGCTAACAACATGAAAGGAAATGAGTGAATGGAACTTGACGAGAGAAAAGTCAAAATCCTGAAAGCTATCGTGGCTAATTACCTGGAGACAGGCGAACCGGTGGGTTCAAGAACCATATCCAAGTACACAGACCTTAATCTCAGTTCTGCAACAATAAGAAATGAGATGTCTGATCTGGAGGACATGGGTTATATCTGCCAGCCTCATACCTCCGCAGGAAGGATACCTACAGATGCGGGCTATAGATTTTATGTGGACAGTATCATGGAGGAGAAGCAGGAGGTAGAGACACAGAACGGAACATTGCTTGAGAGAGTAGATAAGATAGAGAAAATGCTCAAGCAGGTTGCCAAGGTTCTGGCGGCGAACACCAACTACGCAACACTGGTAACAATGCCTCAGTACGGCAATACGGTTAAGTTTATACAGTTGTCCAAGGTCAATAACTACAGACTGCTGGCAGTTATAATGGTTGACGGCAACATAGTAAGGAACAAGCTGATCGACACGGATTACGACTTAAAAGATGATGAGATATTGAAATTTAATATATTGCTCAACACATTCTTACAGGGTGCATCCATTCAGGATATTAACCTTGAACTGATACAGACCATGAAGAGTCAGGCAGGAGAATATGCTGAGATACTGGAAGTGATCTTCCAGGGTATTCTTGAAGCCATAAAGGAAGCTGATGATCTTAAGGTCTATACCAGCGGGGCAACCAACATGCTTAAGTATCCGGAACTTATCAATTCCCAGTCGGCGGAGAAGCTGCTTGGAACCTTCGAAGACATAGAAGACAAGGAAGAATTTGTCAAGTATGTGGAGGACGCCATATCGGGAGAGGATAAGGATATTCAGATCCATATCGGTGAAGAAAATCAGTCCGAAGAGCTTAAAGATTGTTCACTTATTACAGCAACCTATAAGATGCCTGAGGGCGCCAAGGGAACTATAGGAATCATAGGACCTAAGAGAATGGACTACAAGAAAGTGGTTACCATGCTAAAGAATCTTACAGGTGAGCTTGACGATATATTCAGTGAAAAGGAACAGGAGGACAGATAATGGCTGATAAAGAGTCTAAGAAAGTAAAAACTGAAGAGAGTGCTTACGATACAATAGTAGGTGAGACTTCAGCGGATATCAAGGAACAGGACGATGCCACAACAGATGTTAATGTGACAGAGACTGTGAATGTGCCGGAGGAAGAGGCTGAAGCAGCCAAACCGAAACCTGTGGCAAAAGATAACAGAAGAGGTAGCAAGGCACTCCGTGATGAGAATGCAAAGCTCAAGGAACGTGCTAAAGATGCCGAAGAGAAGTACAAGAGACTTCTCGCAGAGTGTGAGAACATCAGACAGAGAAATGAAAAGGAGACAGGCAAATATTTTGATATAGGTGCCAAGGATGTTCTTCTTAAGCTTCTGCCGGTTGTTGATAATTTTGAAAGAGCCCTTGCAACTGTTTCAGAAGAAGATAAGGAAAGACCTTTTGAGGCAGGCATGGAGAAGATATACAGAGGATTCCTGACATATCTTGAGTCCGTTGGTGTAACACCAATGAACTGTGAAGGGGAACAGTTCGATCCGACATTCCACAACGCAGTAATGCATGTTGAGGATGAGAGCCTTGGAGAGAATGTGATCCTTGAGGAGATGCAGAAGGGATATATGTATAAGGATCAGGTGCTCAGATATAGTATGGTTAAGGTGGCTAACTAAGGTGGCTGCCCTGACAGTTTTATCAATCAATTAAAATAAAAAATGGAAAAGATTTTGAATTTCTAAATAGGAGGAATTAAAAATGGGTAAGATTATAGGTATTGACTTAGGTACAACAAATTCATGTGTAGCTGTTATGGAAGGTGGTAAGCCTGTAGTTATAGCTAACACAGAGGGTATGAGAACTACACCTTCAGTAGTAGGTTTCTTAAAGACAGGTGAAAGAGTAGTAGGTGAGCCTGCAAAGCGTCAGGCTGTTACAAACGCAGAGAAGACAATTTCTTCTATCAAGCGTCATATGGGTTCAGATTACAAGGTAGATATTGATGGTAAGAAGTATTCACCACAGGAGATCTCAGCAATGATCCTCCAGAAGCTTAAGAGCGATGCAGAAGGATACCTTGGCGAGAAGGTTACAGAGGCAGTTATCACAGTTCCTGCTTACTTCTCAGACGCACAGCGTCAGGCAACAAAGGACGCAGGTAAGATCGCAGGTCTTGATGTAAAGCGTATCATCAACGAGCCTACAGCAGCAGCTCTTTCATATGGTCTTGATAACGAACAGGAACAGAAGATCATGGTATACGACTTAGGTGGTGGTACATTCGATGTATCTATCATTGAGATCGGTGACGGAGTAATCGAGGTTCTTGCTACAGCCGGTGATAACAAGCTCGGTGGTGATGACTTCGATAATGCCATTACACAGTACATGTTAGACGAGTTTAAGAAGGCAGAGGGCATCGACCTTTCAGGCGATAAGATGGCTATGCAGAGATTAAAGGAAGCAGCAGAGAAGGCTAAGAAGGAGCTTTCATCAGCAATGACAACAAACATCAACCTTCCTTTCATTACAGCAAACCAGGATGGACCAAAGCATTTTGATATGAACCTTACAAGAGCTAAGTTCGATGAGCTTACAGCATTCCTTGTAGACAAGACAAAGGTTCCTGTACAGACAGCACTTGATGATGCAGGCCTTACAGCAGCAGATCTTGACAAGGTACTTCTTGTTGGTGGTTCAACACGTATCATCGCAGTACAGGATGAGGTTAAGAGACTTACAGGTAAGGAGCCGTTCAAGGGCATCAACCCTGATGAGTGTGTTGCTATCGGTGCATGTATCCAGGGTGGTAAGCTTGCCGGAGACGCAGGTGCCGGTGATATCCTTCTCCTTGATGTTACACCACTTACACTTTCAATCGAGACAATGGGTGGTATCGCTACTCACCTTATTGAGAGAAATACAACTATCCCTACAAAGAAGAGCCAGATCTTCTCAACAGCACAGGATAATCAGGATGCCGTTGATATAAACGTAGTACAGGGTGAGAGACAGTTTGCTAAGGACAATAAGAGCCTTGGCAGATTCAGACTTGACGGTATCGCTCCTGCAAGACGTGGTATCCCACAGATTGAGGTTACATTCGATATCGATGCAAATGGTATAGTTAATGTATCAGCTAAGGATCTTGGAACAGGAAGAGAACAGCACATCACTATCACATCAGGAACATCACTTTCAGATGATGATATTGAAAGAGCTGTTAAGGAAGCTGCTGAGTATGAGGCACAGGATAAGAAGCGTAAGGAGGGCATCGAAACAAGAAACGAGGCTGACGCTCTTGTATTCCAGACAGATAAGGCATTAAATGAAGTAGGCGACAAGCTTGCTGATTCAGATAAGAACGCAGTTAAGGCAGATCTTGACGCATTACGTGCAATCATCGACAGCACAGACGCTGAGAATATGAGCGAAATGGATGTAGAGAAGATCAAGGCTGGTAAGGATAAGCTTATGGAGAGCGCACAGAACTTATTTGCTAAGCTTTATGAGCAGAATGGTCCTGGTGCAAATGCAGGCACAGGAGCAGGTACACCTAATTATTCAGACAGTGATGTAGTAGACGGAGATTTCACAGAGGTTTAATTGTGACCACTATGATGGTGAGCAGTCTATAGTATATCGCGTATGAAAGGTGTAAGTTATGGCAGAAACAAAAACAGATTACTATGAGGTCCTTGGTGTTACCAAGGGAGCCTCAGAGGCAGAGATAAAGAAAGCCTATCGTATAGTAGCCAAGAAATATCATCCGGATGCCAATCCGGGTGATGAGGAGGCTGCTAACAAGTTCAAAGAGGCAGCAGAAGCATATGCAGTTCTTTCAGATCCTGAGAAACGTGCAAAGTACGATCAGTATGGTCATGCGGCCTTTGATCAGAACGGCGGCGACGGTGGCTTTGGAGGCTTCGGCTTTGACTTCGCTGATATGGGAGATATCTTTGGAGATATCTTCGGTGATATGTTTGGCGGTGGAAGCAGACAGAAAAATACCACAGGCCCTATGAAGGGGGCAAGTATTAAGACAACCATAAGAGTTTCGTTTGAAGAGGCAATCTTCGGAACCCAGAAGGAGCTTGAGCTCCCACTTAAGGATGAGTGTGATGTATGTAAAGGAACGGGTTCACAGCCTGGACACCAGCCTGAGATATGCAGCAAGTGTAGCGGTAAGGGCCAGATAGTTACAACACAGCAGTCACTCTTCGGCGTTGTTAAGAATATCCAGACCTGCCCGGAATGTGGCGGAGAAGGAAAGATAATCAAGTACAAGTGTAGTAACTGTGCAGGTACAGGTTATGTGAAGAGCAAGAAGAAGATTCAGATTGCTGTTCCACCCGGAGTTGATAACGGAACAAATATCCGTATCAAGGGCAAGGGTGAGCCCGGACGTAACGGCGGTGAAAGAGGAGATCTTCATGTTACTATCCTGGTAGACCGTCATCCAAAGTTCCAGAGACAGGATTACAACCTTTATTCATCAGAGCCTATAACATTTACACAGGCAGCTCTCGGCGGTACTATCAAGATAAATACCATTGAGGGTGAGATAGATTACCAGATTCCTGCAGGTACTCAGACAGACACAAGGATCAAGCTCAAAGGAAAGGGTGTTCCGAACCTTAAGAATCCTACCCAGAGAGGCGATCATTATGTAACACTTGTAGTTCAGGTTCCTGAGAATCTTACAGAGGAACAGAAGAACATCCTCAATCAGTATGAACAGGCAACTCTTGTAGAGACAAGACCTGCAACAGAGTCAGGCGGTACATTTAACTTCGGAGACCATAAGAGAAGAAAGAAAAAATAGGTAAAGTATATGAAATGGACACAGATCACAGTTGATACAACATGTGAAGCCGTGGACCTTATAAGCGCCTTCCTCACTGAGGAGGGCGTTTTGGGTGTACAGGTGGATGATAATACAGCACTTACAGAAGAGGAAATGGCGGAAATTTACGCGGATCTCCCGCCGGATGACGTGAAGGAGGATGACGGAACTGCCAAAGTATCATTCTTCCTTGATGAGGGACAGAATGAAGAAGAGATAGTAGAGGCAGTTAAGGGCGAGCTTAAGCGTCTTTCAGAGTTCGTAGACGTGGGAACCGGAGAGATACAGGTGTCTACCACCTGTGACGAAGACTGGATCAACAACTGGAAAGCGTATTTCAAGCCCTTCAGGATATATGACAACATAGTCATCAAGCCAACATGGGAAGAGAATCCCTCAGATGTAAAGGAAGATGATATAGTTATAGAGATAGACCCGGGAACTGCTTTTGGTACAGGATCCCATGAAACTACAAAGCTTTGCATAGGACAGCTTAAGAAGCATATGAAGAAGGGAGCAGCAGTCCTTGATGCAGGAAGTGGCAGCGGTATATTGTCATTTATCTGCAATAAGCTCGGTGCGTCCCATGTGTATGGCGTGGATATAGATCCTGTGGCAGTTGAGGTTGCCGGAGAGAACAGGGATATCAACAATATACCTGCCGATCAGGTGGAATTTGCCTGTGGCAATATACTGACAGATGATGAATTTGTTGAAAATCTTCAGGGAAGATTTGATGTGGTAGTTGCGAATATTCTGGCTGATGTGATCATACCCCTCTCGGGAAAGGTATCAGAGCTTATGAAGGATGACGGAATATTCATATCCTCCGGCATAATAGATATGAAAGAGAATGAAGTCCGTAAGGCTATTCTTGACAATGGACTTAAGATAGTGGATACTGTTCACATGAAAGAATGGGTCAGCTTTGTGGCAGTTAAGGACGGGAAATAATTATGAACAGATTTTTCGTTGATGATCCCGGGGCATTTTCCGACAGATCGGTGGTAATAACCGGTGAAGATGTGAATCATGTGAAGAATGTTCTCAGGTTAAAAGAAAATGATGAATTGATAGTAAGCGACGGCAGGGGCAGAGATTACCACTGCCGTATTTCTGGTATTACAAATGAAGAAGTAGTTGCAGACATCTGTGATATATGTGATAATTTCTCGGAGCTTTCCACAGAGATAACTCTGTTCCAGGGATTTCCTAAGGGAGACAAGATGGAGCTCATTATCCAGAAGACAGTGGAGCTTGGGGTCACGAGGATAGTTCCGGTCATGACAAAGCGTACTGTTGTGAAGCTTGATGACAAGAAGGCTAAGAAGAAGACGGAACGCTACAATATGATAGCCGAGTCGGCAGCTAAGCAGTCAGGAAGAGGGATGATACCTGAGGTTACCATGCCGGTATCATTTGCAGAGGCTGTATCAATGGCAGAAAAGCTTGATATGAATATAATCCCCTATGAGGAAGCAGAGGGAGTGGAATATTCCAGAAATATCATAAAGAGCATAAAGGGAAAGAAAAGCCTTGGTATATTTATAGGCCCCGAGGGTGGATTCGCCCGGGAAGAGGTAGAGAAAGCTTTAGACGCAGGGGCTTCAGCCATAACCCTTGGACACAGGATACTCAGAACAGAGACTGCCGGAATGGCGGTTATTTCAATAATAATGTTTGAACTTGAAGAGGACAGGTAGGAAGATGGAAGCATATTTTGACAATGCAGCAACAACAAAGGTTCTTCCACAGGTAAAAGACCTGATGGTTAAGATAATGGAAGAGGACTTCGGTAATCCCTCATCACTTCACATGAAGGGAGTGGATGCCGAGAAATATGTAAGACAGGGTAGAGAGACTCTGGCAAGGCTGTGGAAGGTGGATAAGTCGGAGATAATATTTACCTCCGGTGGTACAGAATCCAATAATATGGCCATAATCGGAGCTGCAAGAGCCCACGAGAAGGAAGGACACAGGGTCATAACTTCAGCAGTTGAACATGCCTCCGTGGCGAATCCCTTCAAGTACCTTGAGGAACAGGGCTTTGATGTTGTAAGGATCGGTGTTGACGAAAGAGGCATAGTAAAGCTTGATGAGCTTGAGGCTGCGTTGAATGATGACACCATACTTGTGTCAATAATGTATGTGAATAATGAGGTGGGTGCAGTTATGCCTGTTAAGGATATAGCGGACATGGTGCATGACATATGCCCCAAGGCAGTGTTCCATGTGGACGCCATACAGGCATTCGGAAAGTTCCATCTGTATCCTAAGAGAATGGGTATAGACCTTATGAGCGTAAGCGGACACAAGATCCACGGCCCTAAGGGAAGCGGTGCTTTATTTGTGAAGAGAGGGACAAGGATAGTTCCTATAATCCTTGGAGGCGGACAGCAGCAGGGTTATCGTTCGGGAACCGAGAATGTCCCTGCCATAGCAGGTATGTGCCTTGCAGCAGAGATTGCAGACAAGGAGATGGACGAAAGATGTGCCCATATGAAAGCACTTAAGGACAGACTTATATCAGGACTTACAGAGCTTGAGGGTGTGTACAGCAACTCAGGAGAAGCCTGCCATATAGCCAGCATATCATTTACAGGGGTCAGAAGCGAGATAATGCTCCACACCCTTGAGAATAGCGGCATATATGTGTCATCAGGTTCAGCCTGCTCATCAAACAAAACACAGAACAAGAATTTAAGCTCCACACTCCATGCCATGGGATTGTCACCGGAGAGACTTGAGGCAACACTCCGTTTCAGCTTCGCCTATGACAACACAGAAGAACAGGTGGATTACGCCATTAATGTTATAAAAAAGGAACTTCCGGTGTTAAGGAAGTATGTAAGAAAATAGAGAATATGAAAGGTGCAGATATGGATTACAAGGCTTTTATGATCAAGTATGCCGAGATAGGCACAAAGGGTAAGAACAGATATATATTTGAAGATATTCTGTGCAGGAACATTAACAGGAAATTAAAGCCCCTGGGAGATTTCTATGTAAGAAAGGAACAGGGAAGGATATTCGTTGAGGCAAACAGCGACTATGACTATGAGGACGTGGTGGAAGCCCTTGGAAAGGTATTCGGAATAGTTGGAATATGCCCTGTTGTGGTACTTAACGAGACAGACTTTGACAGTATAAGGAATGCCGTTATCGCTTATGTAGATAAGGCATACAGAAAGCATAACTTTACCTTTAAGGTAAATACCAGAAGAAATGACAAGTCATTTCCTATGACCTCAATGGAGGTCAATTCAGAGCTTGGACACTATCTTCTTGAGGCATTCCCTGATATGAAGGTAGATGTGCATGAGCCTGAGGAGATCATAAATGTTGAGATAAGAAAGACTGTATATATTTATTCTATTACAATACCGGGTCCCGGAGGACTTCCGGTTGGCACCAACGGAAAGGGTATGGCACTGCTGTCAGGAGGAATAGACAGCCCTGTCGCAACCTACATGATCGCCAAGCGTGGTGTTAAGATGGAAGCCGTATATTATAATGCCCCTCCGTTTACCAGCGAGAGAGCGAAGCAGAAGGTTATCGATCTTGCCACAATAGTTGCGGATTACGCAGGCTCCATAAGACTTCATATAGTTAATTTCGCCGAGATACAGAAGGCCATATATGATAACTGCCCTCATGAGGAGCTTACCATAATCATGAAGAGATACATGATAAAGATCGCTGAGGAGCTAGCAAAGGCAAATGACTGTCAGATCACGGTTACAGGAGAGAGTATCGGACAGGTTTCAAGCCAGACAGTGTTCTCACTGGCAGTAATAAATGATGTGGCAACAATGCCTGTTATGAGACCTTGTATAGGTATGGATAAGCAGGAGATAGTTGATATATCTGAGAAGATCGGTTCCTATGAGACCTCAATACTTCCCTACGAGGACTGCTGTACAACATTTGTTGCAAAGCACCCGGTTACAAAGCCTATACTTTCGGCTATTGAGAAGTCGGAGGCTAAGCTTGAGGGAATAATCGAGCCGTTATATCAGAAGGCGTTGGAGACAGTAGAAGTTATAACCTGCAGAAGCGGCAATAATTAATTGGCTGAGATAAAAAAATCCCGGAAGGAAATCCGGGATTTATATTACGCACATGCAATGCATGAAGCATATACAGGATATTATTCGGCGATGTAAGGCTTGATGGCTGCTAAAATGTCATCGAGACCTGACTCAGCGTAGATATGTAAATCTATAGGCTGTGAGATATCAAGACTGAAGATACCCATAATAGACTTAGCGTCTATAACGTAACGACCTGACACAAGATCAAACTCTGCGTCAAACTGTGCGATAGTGTTTACGAAACTTTTTACCTTATCGATTGAGTTTAAAGAAATTTTTAAAGCTGTCATATATAATCCTCCTGTTTATTCGGCTGTTAAACTCCAAAAATGATAATCAGAAGTTTTACACCCCCATGTAAAGTTTATACGTTAATAATATATATTTGACCCATAAAAGTCAAGATTTGGAAAGGTAAAAACTATGTTAAGTGGAAAGACTGTAGCTGCCTGTACACTGGGCTGCAAGACCAATCAGTATGAGACTGATGGAATGATGGAAATATTGAAAAAAATGGGAGCTTCGGTGGTGAATTTTGAGGATGCTGCCGACGTATATCTTATAAATACATGCTCTGTAACCAATATGGCAGATAAAAAGTCCAGACAGATGATACATCGGGCAAGGAAGAATAATCCGGAAGCACTGGTCATAGCCTGCGGATGTTATGTCCAGGCTGAGAAGGAGAAGTTGTCTCAGGATAAGGACATAGATATAATAATAAGCAACAACAGAAAAAAAGATATAGGACACGTTATCGCAGAGTACTTTAACTCAGGAGAGACGGCCTGTTTCACAGATATTTCAAGAGAGAAGGAATTTGAAGAGCTGGATGTGAACAAGCCGGTATATCATACCAGAGCCTATGTGAAGATCCAGGATGGCTGTAACCAGTTCTGTACCTACTGCATAATACCTTATGTAAGAGGCAGGATAAGAAGCCGTAGTATGGATTCGGTTATTGATGAGATAAGCCGTCTTGCAGAGGCGGGGGTTAAAGAAGTGGTCCTTACAGGAATACATATTTCTTCTTATGGCAGAGATATGGATGGTGATACAGGTCTGGCTGACCTGGTGGAGAATATCTCAAAAATCGAAGGAATAGAGAGAATACGTCTGGGATCCCTTGAACCGGGTATCATAACAGAAGAATTTGCCCACAGGATTAAGGCGGTAGACAAGCTCTGCCCGCACTTTCACCTGAGTCTCCAGAGTGGCTGCGATTCTGTGCTTAAACGCATGAACAGAAAGTATACCTGCGGTGAATACATGGAAAAATGTGAGCTCTTAAGAAAAGTGTACAAAAATCCAGCCATTACCACAGATGTAATAGTAGGCTTTCCGGGAGAGACAGAGGAAGAGTTTGAGTGTACAAGGAAATACCTTGAAGATATAAACTTATATGAAATGCATATATTCAAATATTCCCAGAGAAAGGGCACACCTGCGGCAACCATGCCTAACCAGGTGGATCCTTCGGTTAAGAACAGCAGAAGTGATGTGTTGCTTGCCATAAGCGAACATAACAAACATGCATATCAGGATCTGTTTGTGGGAACCACAGTTAAGGTGCTGGTGGAAGAATTGGTTGAGAAAAATGGCGAAGAATATATGAGAGGGCATACGGAGAGATACATGGATGTCCACATATCCACGGAAGGCATAACTGATCCTCAGAGCTTTAAGAACAGGATCGTAGAGGTAATGTATGAAAAGACAACCGCAGGAGAATATGTAGGAAAAATAAACCGTGGGTGAGATATAAGGTGAGATCTAAGTTCACAACATTTCACAATATACAATGTATACAATTAATGTAGTTGAATTTTCACCCTGTTTATATTAGAATGTATGGGAGAATGGACTGATGTCCGGAGAGAAGGACGTGAAGAGATGAAGAATGATAATACACAGCATATTGGACAGATAAAGGACAATACAATAGATGTTACTGATATTATCAGACAGGTGTATGAGGCACTTTCAGAGAAAGGATACAATCCTGTAAGCCAGCTTGTGGGATATATAATGAGTGGAGATCCTACTTATATCACAAGCTACAAGAATGCCAGAAGTCTCATAATGAAAGCGGAACGTGATGAGATAATAGAGGTGTTGTTCGAGGACTATATCAAGAATAATCTTGTGTAGCCTTACGGATTTGTATATATCAGATACATAGGAAAGGAGTGACCATCATAAAGCGTCGGACAGATAAATGATGGTCGTGTTTTTATGCGCGTAATTGGTCTTGACTATGGTACTAAGACAGTGGGAGTGGCTGTAAGTGACGAGCTTATGCTCACTGCCCAGCCATACGAAACAATAGAAAGAAAATCTCCGGGAAAGCTCAGACAGACACTGGCGGAGATAGAGAGAATCATAACTGAATATAACTGCGGACGTATTGTACTGGGATATCCCAAGAACATGAACAATACTGAGGGGGAGAGAGTCAGAGCCACAGAGGAGTTCAAGGAATCTCTTGAGAGAAGAACAGGTCTTGAGGTCATATTGTGGGATGAACGCCTTACCACAGTGGAGGCAGAGAGGATACTTATGGAGAGCGGCGTGAGACGCGGGAACAGAAAGCAGTATATTGACAAGATGGCTGCAGCAGTAATCCTGCAGAATTATCTTGATCGTGAGAAGAACAGAACGGAGAATTAGATGGACAACAATGCAATAATATTCACAACTGATGATGGAGAAGAAGTTACCTTTGATGTACTGGAACAGACCACTCTGGGAGGCGTGAACTATCTCCTTGTGGCGGAAGATACAGATGACGAAGAGGATGGATCTTTTCTGATCCTTAAAGAAGACAGAGAGGACGGCGGAGATGATATGGTTGAATTCTCTGTGGTTGAAGATGAAGGAGAGCTTCAGGCAGTTGCGAAGATTTTTAATGAATTGTTAGATGATTTGGATTTGGAGGTATAAAATTGAAAAAAGCAAATAAAAGAGCTGTGAAGATCATTCCCTTGGGCGGACTGGAACAGATCGGAATGAATATAACAGCCATAGAGTATGAAGACTCTATTATAGTCATTGACTGTGGTCTTGCATTTCCTGAGGATGACATGTTAGGTATAGATCTTGTAATACCTGATGTAACATACCTTAAGGAGAACGCAGATAAGGTCAAGGGACTTGTGGTTACCCATGGACATGAGGATCATATAGGAGCTATACCTTATATCGAGAAGGAACTCAATATGCCCATATACACTACGAAGCTTACCATGGGGCTTATTGAGAACAAATTAAAGGAACACAATCTTCTTAACAACACCAGGCGCAAGGTTGTTAAGTGCGGACAGACAATAAATCTTGGACAGTTCAGGATCGAATTTATCAAGACAAACCACTCGATAGCCGATTCAGTGGCACTTGCCATTTTCTCACCTGCCGGAATAATAATACACACAGGAGACTTTAAGATCGATTACACTCCTGTATTTGGCGAGATGATAGACCTGCAGAGATTTGCAGAGTTAGGGAAGAAGGGCGTGCTTGCCCTCATGGCGGATTCTACAAATGCAGACAAGGAGGGCTTCACTCAGTCGGAGAAGACCGTGGGCAGAACCTTCGACAATCTCTTTAATGAGAATAAAGATCACAGGATAATAATCGCTACATTTGCATCGAATGTAGACCGTGTACAGCAGATAATCAATTCAGCTTACAAGTATGACCGTAAGGTCATCATAGAGGGAAGAAGTATGGTTAATATAATCAATACCGCTTCCGAGCTTGGATATATAAATATACCTGACAGAACACTCATAGATATAAGTGAGATGAAGAACTATCCTGACGAGAAGATAGTTCTTATCACTACAGGAAGCCAGGGGGAGAACATGGCTGCACTGTCAAGGATCGCGGCATCTATCCACAACAAGGTTGCCATAGTTCCGGGGGATGTGGTTATATTCAGCTCACATCCGATACCGGGAAATGAGAAGGCAGTGTTTAAGGTAATAAATGAGCTTGAGATGAAGGGGGCCAGAGTAATATTTGAGGATACCCATGTATCGGGACATGCCTGCAGAGAAGAACTTAAGCTTATATATGCACTTACGAAGCCTCAATATGCAATCCCTGTCCATGGAGAGTACAGACATCTTAAGAGGCATGCGGAGCTTGCCAAGGAGATGGGTATTCCAAAGGAGAATATCAAGATCCTTAATACGGGAGATGTGTTAAGCGTAGGCGAGCATACATTTGAGGTGGTAGGAAAGGTTCCTGCCCAGGGAATATTCGTAGACGGACTTGGCGTAGGAGACGTAGGAAATATAGTGCTGCGAGACAGACAGATGCTGTCACAGAATGGTCTCATCATAGTTGTGGTAACACTGGATAAGTACAGCAACCAGATGATTGCTGGCCCTGATATTGTATCCCGTGGATTTGTGTATGTGAGAGAATCTGAGAATCTCATGGAGGACTGCAGGGTGGTAGTTGAGGAGGCACTTGAGAAGTGTCTCAGGAGAAATATAAGTGACTGGGGTAAGATCAAGACTACTATAAAGGATTCTCTTGGAGAGTTCCTGTGGAAGAGGACAAAGAGAAGCCCTATGATACTGCCTATAATTACAGAGGTGTAGAGCTATGAAGGATATAATGAAGGTTTCGGAAGAATTGAATAAGATGATCCTTGAATCCGATGTCTATACTATGTATATAAAGGCAAAGGAGAAGCTTATGGAGAGGCCGGAGCTCCTTGACAGCGTGCGCCGTTTCAGACAGAGGAGCTATGATATACAGGAGAACTCCAATATAGATAATCCCTTTGATGAGATCAATAACCTTTCAAGGGAATATGATGAGGTGGTACATGATACCATAGTCAGTGAATACATCAGGGCGGAGCAGAGGTTCTGCAGGATGATGAACAGGATGTATGAGACCATTGCTGCGGATATAGATGTGGAATTGTAGGAAATACTTTGCTTGATAAAATAACAAAACTGTGATATACATTTTATATGATTAAGGGCATTTGTCATGATGTGGCAGGTGCATCATCTGATATTTCAGGGTTAGGAGATTGATTATGGCATTTGACGGAGCTAAGAGTACAAAGAGAATATTCAGGATGGTTGTCAGATGGATCATAAATATTGTGATCGTGTTGATACTGGTGAAGGCGTTTTCGTTTTCCTTCGATTTTATGTATAATGTTTTTTCATCCGGAGCAAAAAATCCAAGTGATACAAAGGTTCTGACAGTAACCGTTAAGGATGATTCGTCGACCTCGGATGTGTGTGCAGCTCTTGAGGATGCAGGAGTTATAAATAATAAATATGCCTTTGCTGTTAAGCTGTGGCTGGATAAGGCGAGTATCAAGCCGGGAGTATATGAGGTATCCCCGAGTTATGGAGCCAAGAAACTTGTCAGTATAATCACAGGTAATGGAGATCCGGATGCCACGGAGACCAAGAGCAGCAAATAGAGAGTATGGCACGCTGTCACTGTGTGGGTCGTGCCGGTAGTGTGAGGAAAGCAGAATATGATAACTGATGAGAGAATTGCGTCATATATAGATTCATTTAATACAGATTATGACCCGATCATCATGACCATCAGGCGGGAAGCAGAAGAGAATGGTGTGCCTATAATCAGAAAGGAAGCTGGGGAATTTATAAAGCTTTTAATGCTTATGAATAAACCGGAGAATATACTTGAGATAGGGGCAGCGGTTGGCTTTTCTGCTATTTTTATGAGCAGGTTTCTGCCACCTGGAGGCCATATAACAACTATAGAAAATTACGAGCCCAGGATAAAGGCTGCAAGAGAGAATATAAAGCGGGCACAGGCAGAAGACCTCATAACCCTTATTGAGGGGGATGCCACAGAGGAGCTTAAGAAGCTTTCACCGGGATATGATTTCATATTCATGGATGCTGCCAAAGGGCAGTATGGATTATTCTTTGAAGAAGCTATAGGACTTTTAAAGCCCGGCGGAGTGCTCCTTTGCGATAACGTGTTGCAGGATGGTGATGTTTTGGAGAGCAGGTTCGCCGTGACCAGGAGGAACAGGACCATACACAGCAGGATGAGGGAATATCTGTATGCCCTGAAGCATAATGCCGGACTTGAAACCGCCATATTGAATATCGGCGATGGAATGTCCTTAAGTATAAAGAAAAATGAAAAATGGTGATAACATGGAGAACAAGAGAAAGAGAAATAAAGTAGAACTTCTGCTTCCGGCGGGGAATCTTGAAACCCTAAAGGTAGCAATTAGATATGGCGCTGACGCAGTATATATAGGTGGACAGGCATATGGTCTTAGAGCGAAAGCAGATAACTTCAGTATAGAGGATATGAAGGCAGCGGCAGAGTATGCCCATGCCCATGGAAAGAAGGTATATCTCACAGCAAACATATATGCCCATAATTATGATATTGATGGAGTTAGGAAATATTTTGCCCAGGTGAAGGATACAGGCATTGATGCAGTTCTTGTGTCTGATCCGGGAATGTTTATGCTGGCAAGGGAGGTTATGCCTGATATGGAGCTTCATATCAGTACCCAGGCAAATAATACCAATTATCTCACTTTTCAGTTCTGGAATAAGATGGGAGCAAAAAGAGTGGTTACCGCAAGGGAGCTGTCTCTTAAAGAGATAGGCGAGATCAGGGATAATATACCTGATGATATGGAGATAGAGTCGTTTATACACGGAGCTATGTGCATATCCTATTCCGGAAGGTGCCTGCTCAGTAATTATTTCACAGGACGTGACGCCAACAGAGGCGCCTGCACCCATCCTTGCAGATGGAAGTATCACATTGTGGAGGAGACCAGACCGGGGGAGTATCTTCCTGTGAATGAAGACGAGAGGGGAACTTATATATTCAATTCCAAGGATCTGTGCATGATAGAGCATGTGCCGGAGATGATAGAAGCAGGTATCGACAGCTTCAAGATAGAGGGCAGGATGAAGACTGCGTTATATGTGGCTGCTGTAGCAAGAACCTATAGAAAGGCAATAGATGATTATCTCGAGTCTGAGGAGAAGTACAGGGCGAATCTGGACTATTACAGGACAGAGATAGCAAAATGTACCTACAGGCAGTTCACCACAGGCTTTTATTTTGGTAAGCCGGATGAAACTGCCCAGATATACGATTCCAACACATATCTTAAGAACTGCACCTATATAGGTAACGTGGAACATGTTACAGAGGATGGCATGGCATGCTTTGAACAGAAGAATAAGTTCAGTGTAGGTGAGAATATAGAATGTATGGATTTTGACGGAACCAATATAAATGGCACCGTGGAAGCAATATACGATATTGACGGCAATCCTATGGAAGCGGCACCTCATCCGAAACAGCCCCTTAAGGTTAAGTTCAGCTGTGATGTGAAAACCGGCATGATACTCAGAAGAGTTGAGGATGTGGATGACAGCGTGCGGTAATTAGGGTCGGCAGATCAGGATGTAGCATTATCAAGAGCTCTGGCAAGTTTTTTCAGGGCTCTTTTTTCTATTCTTGATATATATGATCTTGATATGCCCATTATCTCTGCTACCTGCTTCTGGGTCATGGGCTCTTTGTCCGGTATGCCGTATCTCATGTGTATGATCTGCTTTTCCTTAGGAGACAGGGAGTCTTCTATGCAGCTTTCGAGATTCTGTAACTGGAAATCCTCTATCATCTGTTCTATGGTACTGACATGGTTGCACATTATAACGTCCATAAGATTTATCTCGTTGCCTTCCTTGTCCGTGCCTATGGGTTCATATATGGATATCTCCCTGGAACATTTCTTCTCCCGGCGCAACATCATAAGGATCTCGTTCTCGATACATCTGGCGGCATAGGTGGCAAAACGGTTGCTTTTTTCGTAGTCGAAGGAATTGCATGCCTTGATGAGACCTATAGTTCCCATGGAGATAAGATCTTCACTGTTTCTTGTGGGTGCGGAGTATTTCTTGGATATGTGTGCCACAAGGCGCATGTTGGCTTCGATGAGGGTGCTCCTGGCGGCAGAATCCCCGGATCTTACCTTCGTCAGAATGAGGGCCTCCTCCTCTTTGGTCAGTGGTTTTCTGAATGCCTTCACAATAATTTACTCCGGCTTTTTATATTATATTATGAGAAAACCCGGTAAATAGTGCATAATCATCAAGAAAAAAATACAAATTGTGACAAGCATATGGAAATATGCAAAAAAAACATATAAAAAAATATACAAAATGTTTAAATTTGAAATATAGTGTGATATAATGACCCAATAGGAAATTGTACAAAATTAATAGGAGGGGATGTACAGATATGCGATTAGGAATGGGACGTAAGAAGATAAGGATAGGCGATGTCCTTATTGCGGCAGGTGCCATAACAGAGGAACAGCTTCAGGAGGCTCTCGACTACCAGAAGGAGAATGGCGGCAAGCTTGGTAATGTGCTTGTGGAACTGGGGTTTATAAGTGACCAGATCCTTATTACACTGCTTACACAGCAGTTGGGAATTGATTACATAAGTCTTAAGGGAGCCAAAATAGAGGACAGCGTTGTTCATCTCGTTCCGGAACCGATGATAGCCAAGTACAGGGTAATGCCTGTTGAGATCGATCCGGATAATCCTAATATTCTTAAGGTTGCCATGTCAGATCCTCAGGATCTTGATGCTATTGATGATATAAGCCTTGTTACGAATCTTCAGGTGGAACCGATGCTTGCCAATGAATCGGATATCAATGATGCTATAGGTAAGTACTACGGCAGTGCCCAGGCTATGGAGGCAGCGGAACAGTACAAGAAGGAACAGGCTGTTTCACTTGGACCTGATGAGAATGAAGAGGGGAACGATGATATTGATAATTCACCTATCGTTCTTCTTGTTAAGCAGATCATTGAAGGCGGAGTGAGACAGAGGGCATCAGATATACATATAGAGGCTCTTGAGACCGGAGTTCGTGTAAGATACAGGATAGATGGTGCTTTAAAGCAGGTTATGAGCTACGACCTGAGTATCCTTCCGGGTATCACAGCCCGTATCAAGATCATCGGCGGTATGGATATTGCCGAGAAGAGAAAACCTCAGGACGGTCGTATCACCATTATGGTAGACCGTAAGGAGTTTGATGTCCGTGTATCTATTCTTCCTACAGTGTTCGGAGAGAAGACGGTTATGCGACTTACCTCCAAGGACGGACTTACAAAGCCTAAGAGCGGACTTGGTTTCGATGAAGAGCAGCTTAAGGTGTTTGACGGAATACTCAGCAACCCACACGGTATCATCCTGGTAACAGGACCTACAGGTTCAGGTAAGTCAACAACACTGTACACATCCTTAAGTGAATTGAATAAAGAAGATGTTAATATTATTACAGTAGAAGACCCTGTGGAGGCTAATATAAACGGTATCAACCAGGTACAGGTTAATGTTAAGGCAGAGATGACCTTCGCGGCAGCCTTAAGATCTATCCTTCGTCAGGATCCGGATATCATCATGATAGGAGAGATTCGAGACGGTGAGACGGCCAACATAGCAGTTCAGGCGGCTATTACCGGACACCTTGTTGTATCCACACTCCATACAAACTCGGCAGCCTCCACCATTACCCGTCTTGTAGATATGGGTATCGAGGATTACATTGTTGGTGATGCGGTTGTTGGTGTTATTGCCCAGCGACTTGTAAGACGTCTGTGCACAAACTGTAAGCAGCCTAGATATGTAGAAGACGAAGAGAGACAGCTCCTCGGTGTTCCTGAGGATGAGGAGGATGTCATCGTGTATGAGCCGGTAGGATGTCCGCTCTGTAACGATACAGGTTATTCAGGACGAATAGGTGTGTATGAGATGATGCCTGTATCAAGAAGTCTTCAGGCTATCATCGCCTCAGGCGCAACTGCAGATAAGATAGAAAAGCAGGCACTTAAGGAAGGTATGCTGACACTTAGAATGGGTGCGGCGAAGCACGTACTTAACGGCATCACATCTATTGCAGAGATGAAGAAGATAGTACATACAACTCAGGTCGATCTTGATCTTGAGACAACAGACAGATAACGAATCTGACGAACGAAAGAAGGAAACATCGGCTTACTGCCCTTTGGGTTACGATGTTTCTTACAGGGTTCGGGGGAGATAAATTGAAATTATTAACGCATAAATGAAAGGATGGACGAAAACAATGTTAGACATGAAAGAGTTACTGGCATTCTCGGTAGAAGCCAAAGCATCTGACGTTCATATCGCAGTAGGTATTCCGCCTAAGCTTCGTATTAACGGTAAGCTTACAGAGGTAGAGGTTCCGCCGCTTACTCCTGCTGACGCAGCAGAGGCTATCGGTGCTACTATGAAGGACAGACATGTAGCAATACTTAAGGACAGAGGAGAAGTGGACTTCTCATTCGACTCACCTGAGACCGGCCGTTTCCGTGTGAATGTATTCATGGACAGAGGAAACATGGCAGCAGCCTACAGACGAGTTGAGACCCAGATTCCAAGACCGGATCAGCTTGGTATTCCAAGAGAGGTAGTTGATCTGTACAAGAGAAAGAGGGGACTCGTTCTTGTAACAGGACCTACAGGTTCAGGTAAGTCAACAACCCTTGCTTCTATTATAAATAAGGCGAATGAGAACCTTACGGATCATATCATCACACTGGAGGATCCTATAGAGTATATACATCATCACAACAAGGCTATTGTGAATCAGCGAGAAGTGGGAATGGATACATTAAGCTATGCTAATGCACTTCGTGCAGCCCTTCGAGAGGATCCGGATATCATTCTGGTAGGAGAGATGAGAGACCTGGAGACTATCTCAACAGCTATCACAGCGGCTGAGACAGGACACCTGGTTTTCTCAACACTTCATACAATAGGTGCAGCCAGTACTATCGATAGAATTATAGATATCTTCCCTACAAACCAGCAGCAGCAGGTAAGAGTACAGCTCGCCATGGTTCTTGAGGGAGTTATATCACAGTCACTGCTTCCTATAGCGTCAGGAAACGGACGAGTAGCAGCCTTCGAGGTAATGCTTGCGTCACCTGCCATAAGAAGCCTGATCCGTGAAGCCAAGACCCATCAGATACAGTCGACCATACAGACCAGCAGGCAGCAGGGTATGATCACCATGGATGACGCGTTATATGACCTGTTCTCGGCAGGAACTATAACAAGAGAGATGGCACTGACCTATGCACAGGATCAGCAGTATCTCAGAAAGAAGATCAATGGTCAGTAAAATATACAAAACACTTAAGCAAAATACACAAAAAGTTCATAATTTCCAATTAAATATTGATTAACATTGCTGTTTATAGTATTATCAATATATTAACATAAGTAGATTGCGTTATTTTGCACCCTTAAGAGGGAGAATTTAAGCGGTTGAAAGTAAAAAATATGATTGGGTCGGAGGAGAGACAATGGCAACATTTAATTACAAAGTTGTTGACAGAGATGGTAAGAACAAAAAGGGTACCATCGAAGCCTCTAACAAGGACGGCGCAGAGAAGAAGCTGAAGGCCGATGGCTATACCATCATGAGCCTTACAGAACAGAGCAGTCCGTTGGCTGGGGGATTTTTTAAGAAAAAAGTAAAATCAAAAGACCTTGCGGTATTCTGCAAGCAGTTCTCATCTGTAATAAGAGCTGGTGTTACCATTATATCAGCCTTGGAGCTCATGGGAGACCAGATTGAGAACCCTACACTCAGAAAGGCTATCATGGATGCCAAGACATATGTTGAAAAGGGTGGTACACTTTCGGATGCCATGAGGATCAATCCATCGATATTCCCACCTATTATGATCAACATGGTGGCAGCCGGTGAGATGTCAGGTAACCTTGAGGTATGTCTTGACAGACTTACAGAGCACTTCGAGAAGGATAATGCTCTTGCATCAAAGATCAAGGGCGCCATGACATATCCTATCGTAGTATTTATAGTAATGATCGCAGTAGTAATCGTAGTTATGGTAATGGTTATTCCTAACTTCACAAGTATGTTTGAGGAGATGGGAACAGATCTTCCACTTGCTACAAGAATAATGGTTGCATTATCGGATTTTATTATACATAAGTGGTGGCTGCTCATTATCATTGTTGCGGCTATAGTAGTTGGAGTTAAGGCGTTTAAGAGGAGCCCGGTAGGTGAACAGCTTTTTGCCAATATCGGACTTAAGGCACCTATCTTCGGTAACCTTAACATCAAGTCGGCATGTTCAAGATTTGCAAGAACAATGAGCACACTGATGGCGTCAGGTATCTCGATGATCGACGCAGTAGAACAGGTTGCCAAAATGATGGATAACAAGATCATCAGAGACGGCTTATTAGACGCTAAGACACAGGTTGCAAAGGGTGTTCCTCTTTCAAAGCCTCTTAAAGATATGGAGATGCTTCCGCCAATGCTCTCAGCCATGACTAAGATTGGTGAGGAGACAGGTGATATCGAGGAGATGCTTTCAAAGGTTGCCGATTACTATGACGAGGAAGTTGAAGCAGCAACTAATGCTCTTACAGCAGCCATGGAGCCAATGATCATGGTTGTACTTGCACTTATCGTAGGTATGATCGTTGCAGCTGTATACGGACCTATCATGAGCATGTACAGTGCCCTTGATGGAGTATAAGATCAAGAACGTAATAATAAAAACATTAAAAATGTTTAATCCCGATATTACGAGGGTATCGGTATTAATAAATGTGCCGGAGGCACAGACAAAACAACAAAGAATATATTAATTAAAAAGGAGAGAATTATTATGAAGAACAATAAAGGTTTCTCATTAGTAGAGTTAATTATCGTTATTGCTATTATGGCAATACTTGCAGGTGCTCTTGCTCCAGCTCTTATTAAGTACATTAACAAGTCAAGAAAGTCAACAGATATCTCAAACGGTGACCTTATCGCTAAGGCTGTAACAACAGCTCTTGCTGAGGAGGCTGGTTTTGAGGCTTGCTCAAAGACATCATACTCATCAACAGAGCTTTGTACAGATGGAAATGCATTCACAGATGAGACACACTCAACACTTGGTGCTTCAAGCATGAAGGTTAAGTATGGTAACAGCAAGGGTAAGGATTTCACAATCGAAGTTGATAAGGCTAACAACAAGTGTATAGTTTACGCTAACCCAACAAAGAATGCTGACGATCAGGTATATCCAGAGCAGGGTAAGAACTACAAGTAAGATATAAGCCTGAATGTACAAAACATTCCCTCCGGGGAATGCTTGTAGGTCACATCAAAAGATGTGATATCAGAGACTTAGAACGGATTATATATGCCTGTAGTCCTCGTATAAGGCATATCCGTTCCCCCGGTCTCTGACTTTATTATTTTAAACGGTGCGGATTATGTCCGGAACCGGCTTTTTTGCAGTCAGCGGTTTTTATTGCTGTGCTTTTCCTTCTATATATAATATGACATGCGGAAGGGATTAACGCGACGACATAAAACTCATGGCGGCAACCGGCTTGCTACCAGGCTGGAAACTTATTTTTTAGTATCGGAGTTTAGAACTGCTAACTGGATCGATGGCAGATGACAGATGATGGTACTGCTAAAAGGGTGACAGAATGTTGACCTTTTGATTATATGGGGTGGACAGCTCGTAAGCTGGTACTCAAGCATTTTGGAAGAGTGATTCTTCCGTGAAAAACTACTGATTAGCGAGGGAGGCTATTTAAGATGGCGAGTAATAACAAAGTATTAACTATCGACATTACAAATGAAAGTATTACTATCATTGAAGCGACAGCTTCAGCAAAAAAACAGTCTACTGTACATAATGCCATAATCTTCGAAACACCGGATGATGCTTATGAAGACGGCGTGATCAGAGACAAAGAGAGAATAGCAGATGCTATTAAAGCACAGCTTAGTGCGAACGGAATAACCAATAAGAACGCAGTGTTCGTTCTTACCTCTACAAAGATTGTTTCCAGAGAGGTTCTTGTACCTTTCGTAAAGGAAAACAAAGTAAAAGGAATTATTAATGCGAACTCATCAGAGTATTTCCCTGTTAATATAGAGGATTACGTTGTATCACACTCTATATTAGAGACTGTAACTGACGCTGAGAACAACAAGCAGTTGAGAGTTCTTGCGGTAGCGGCACCACAGAGTATGGTTAAGGCATATTATGATGTTGCCAATATGGTAGGACTTAAGACAGTTACCCTTGATTTCGTAGGTAACGCAATGCTTCAGCTTATCAAGACACAGACCAGTGACAGTATGACAACAATGGTAATCCAGTTAGGAAGTGAGTCTACAGTTCTTAACATTGTAAAGGGAGATACATTACTGTTACAGAGAACTGTTCCATACGGAACAAATGTTGTAGTCAACGAGGTAATGGATGCCAAGGGCGTAGATGCCACAACGGCCATGACATTACTTCAGAATGAAAGACTTATAACCGTGGATTTCGATGATAATGCCATCACAGGTTCATTCAGATACCTCATCAACAATATAGGAAGAGTAATGGATTTCTTTGCTTCAAAGAATCCTGATAAGCCTATTGATGATGTATTCCTTACAGGTGACGGTGCGCTTATCAAGGGAATTGACGGCTTATTTAAGGTTCAGTTAAATGTATCTACCAGAGTTATGGACACACTTTTAAACATCAAATTCGATCCAAAGATTGACTTAAAGATTTATAACCCTGTATATCTTATGGTACCTATCGGTGCTGCATTCGCACCAATGGGCTTTGACATTGCAGACGCTGCATCGGCAAAGGCATCAAACGGCTTCGACCCAACAGCACTTATTGTTGCTTTCCTGATCCTGGCAGTTATTGTGGCAGGTGCGGTAACAGCTACTTCATACATATTGAAGAATAAGGCACAGTCAGAGCTTGATGATATAAATGCCAAGATTGCCAGCATAAAGGATATTGAAGATATCGTAAATGAGTACAATGATGCACAGAGCACATATGTAGACGCTGCAGCAATGTACGGATATACAGAAAACCTCAATGAAAATGTAGGAACTCTTATTGCAAACCTTGAGGAAGTAATGCCTTCAGGAATATCTGTTACAAGCTTTGACTCTGCTTCAGATGGTGTAACTATCGAGGGATCAACAGTAACATATGAAGACATTGCCAAGTTTGCTATCAATTTAAAGACTATCGAATGCATTGACCAGACATTTGTTGGTTCGATCACAGAGAATGTGGATGATCAGAGTGGCAAGGTTATGTATGATTTTGTTGTGACATGTGTATACAGTCAGCCTGATGTTATAACAGACACTGACGATACAGTAGAAGTACAGTAAGGGAGGATATAGAACATGGATTCAATAACAAAAGGACAGAGAAATTTATTATTATTCATATTAGGATGTGCAATCATATTCTTCCCTATCAAGTATCTTGCAATGGATAACTTCCAGGAGAGAAAGGATCTTATCTCTGAGAGGGATAAGCAGGAAGTATATTACAATGATCTTAACACCAAGAACCAGAACAGACAGACATATATTGATGGCGCAGCACAGTATAAGGCTGATTATGAGGCTGTTCTTGCTGAGTTCCCTTCAGAACTCTACCAGGAGAACATAATCATGTACCTTGAGGGAATCAAGAACGAGTATGATTATGATTTCACAGATGTAACAATGGGCGAGAGTACATTATTCTACACACTTGGTACAGGTGCCGTAGGTGATGTGACAATAGATTCAACAGCAAGCACAAGTACAGATACAGATACTGACACTACAGAGGCTGCAGGCTCAGGTGATGCATATAACTGTTATGTGGCTACATTCCCGGTTTCATACCAGGGATCATACCAGAATGTTAAGAATGTTATTGATTATATCGAGAGCAGCGACTTCAGAATGACAGTTGACAGTATCAATATTGCTTTTGATGAAGAAACTGGTCTTTATGCAGGTGAGATGGTATTCTCAGCATATGCAGTAAATGGTGGTGACAGAACTACAGATCAGGTTGATGTTAATGTTAAGACAGGTACATCAAATATCTTTGGTAATCCAACTGTGAACAGAGCTACTACAGATTCAACAACATCAACACAGAACTAGGTATTAGTTCTGATCATGTAACTGCAGGTTTAATTGAACGGAGTGAAAGTTAATGGCAAAGAATAATAATAAAGGCTTTAGCTTAGTTGAAGTAATTGTTGCCATAGCAGTATTTGCAATATTGATCGTTCCACTTACATCGCAGCTTATTGGTGCCATCAGAACCAACGAGACATCTAAGAAGAAGCAGTATGCGATTGAAAAGGCCGAGGAGATAATGGAGCAGTTTAAGGTGTGCGATTTCTCAAAGGATATAAGGATACCTGATGGAAACAGCACCGGAGATTATCTCTTTACTCTCAGCGACTCAGAGAAAAAGTCGGTGAGTCTTCCTAATGGAAAGACTGTGGATTACAGTATTGATACATATAAGTGTAATCTGTCTTTAGGCGAAGAGTATGAGAAGTATACCTGTGAGGTACAGGTGAACAGCCTTGCATACGCAGTTCTTTCAGGTGGTTATGTATGGGATTCTGAGAAGAATACATTCAAGGAAGACAGTAAAGGAAATCCTGTTCGTGCGTCAGAAGCAACAGGTGATATCAGAAACCTTGACAATGACCAGGCTGCCATAATTTCAGGTGCAACATACCTGGGACAGAACAGTGGAGTGGAAGGCAATAGTCTTGATAATAAAGCATTCCAGTATTTTCAGGATGCCAAGCTTGATATCCTGAAGAAATATGATGTGTACTACAGCCAGTATCTTTCCGGTGCGGACTATTTCGTAAACGACTCTTTCAACAAGTATACTGACATAAAGGTTGAGAAGAAGGCCGGAAAGTATGTGGTGAGCTGTATTGTTCACTATGAGGACAATACTAAGCTGGGTATTATCAAGAGTGCATATGCCGCAAGTGGTACAAATGTATATTATCCGGATACAATATATGGAAAGGGTGTAGTGTATGAGAAGGAGTATGACATGCTTCCGCCTATATACCTCTTATATGTACCGGCTGTCTATAATGGGGCATACTGTCCTGTAGATAATATTTCGGTTGATACATCAGGTCTTGCAGCGGGAGACAAAGCTAAGATCTATGTATTCGAGACGGCTGCAGAGATAGATGATAAGTATAAGGATATCATCTGTAAGCAGTTTGGGGTTGATGATGTAGAGGATCTTGTTTACAAGAATTCAAAATACACATTAAACCAGAAGAATGTAAAAGTAAGAGCTAATCTGGCAGGAGGAACACTTGATAATTTTGATATGTTTGCCAACTTCAAGATAGATCAGGCTAACTCAGACATCCAGGTTAAATCTACTGATGACGACACAAGCGACAATGTATATATGTATGATATCAAAGTTACTCTTACCGACAGTGACAAAAAGAAGACAGAGGTAACAGGAACAAGGGGGAAGAGATAAATGATGGAGAAGATAAAGAGCAAACTCAAGAAGCTCAACGATCGTGGTTCAAGCTTTGTACTCGTTATAGTTTCCACAACATTCCTTGCTGTCCTGATCTCAGCTTTGATATTAGGCGTTCTTTTGGCATATAAGATCAAGTTCTATAGATTAAATTCTATGAACAACTTCTATGCGTGTGAGAAGGCAATGGATGAGATATATGCAGGTATCGGTGCTTCAACCAATGAGCATCTGTACGCAGCATATACAACTACAGCAGAGTACGTGGTGACATATGACTCAAAGAAGGGTTATTACATGAACCTTACAAATGAAGAGGCTAATGACCTTTTCAAGAAGCTCTTCATGTTAGGTATGATGGAGGACAGTGGTTACAATGAGATAGACCAGCTCGTAACCACACTTGAAAGTTTTATTACCGATTCAAATGTTAAATTATGTAAGAACAACTTAAAGATAGTGTATGTTGATGATGCAGGTAAAAAGAGCTACAAGATCTGCAAGGAGAATGAGGACGGATCCGTAAGTCTTGGCAAGGTAAGAGAGAACGGCTTCAATGAGTCAAAGATCCAGCAGATAGAGTTCGACAATGTTGGTGTTAAGAGAACTATCGAGATCACTAAAGGCGCCAAGGCATCAATGGCTCCGGGCACATATGAGCAGTCTATTACTACAGATATTGTTCTTACAGAGCCGGAGTACAATGTTTCATTTGATATGGCAGGAGCTGACAGCAACAGCCTGTACAACTTCGCATTCCTTGCTGATATGGGATTACAGGTTAATCCGACTACAGCAGGAACATCAGTAAGGGTTAAAGGAAACATCTACACAGCAACAGATTACTACAACAAGGATTACAATGGTTCAACAGACACAAAGGTAACAAATGCGTATGCTGACTCAGTTACAACAAAGTGGGGCTCTGTTGACGAAAGCTTATATTCAGGAATTTATGCTGATGGTGAGAACACAGATCTTACACTTAATTCTGATGTTATCATTAATGCCGGTTCCTTGTCAGCAATGAACGGTGCACAGATCAGCATCGCAGGAAGAACAAATCTTCTTTCGGAATTATGGACAGATGGGATTGTTATAGCAGGAGACGAAGGCGGTAAGATCAATGCGGCTGCCAACGCTTATGTATATGATGATACAGAGCTTAATGCTGAGAAATCTGAGCTTACCTTCACAAAGGGTACATATTATGGTTACAGCTACACAGCAGATGACGTAAGATCTGTGAATCTTCTCAGATCAAGCGGTAATCTTGCTACAGGTTATAAGCTCAGATCACACTTCTCAGACAGTGCCATAATCGTAAACGGTAAAGAATCAACAATCGATATGTCAGGTCTTGACTCAATATATGTAGCAGGTAAGTCATATATCGAGTTCTCGAAGATCGCGGCAGATAAGGTTACAGACAAGGAGAAGGAAGACAAGGAGATAACCGTTGATGATAATGCAGATGTTGCATATACAGCATTAAAGGATTATTCAACAGGTGAGTCCTTCGACGTAAAGTCTAACCAGTTAATATTCCTGTCACAGTGGGAGTGTATACCGGACACAGAGGTTACAGATCCTGACACAGGAATCACAACATGCAACCTGAGATTCCCTAAGACATGGACCGCAAGTGCTCCACTTATGGATCTGTACAGTGACTTCCTTACAGATATGAAGGACGGAACATATATCGCTAAGGCGATCAAGCAGGTTGTATCAGGTCATCCATATTATTATCTGTACATCCAGCCGGGTGATAACAACAATAATGGTATAGATGACGCAGAGGAGTTCGCTGAGAAGTATTACGATATGTTTAACACATACAATGAGGAGATCACAAAGAGCCTTAAGAATGTTGTTAAGTATGAAGACTTCCCGGTTAAACTTATACTTCCAAGATCGGGTGCAGCGGTTGATACATCTAAGATTAAGACAAATGCAGCTCTGACATATCAGAATGCGGATGACTCATTATTCTATAAGAAGTCAACAGAGACTACACTTGACGTATCACAGGCACTGGTTAAAAGTGCTACAGTAAATAATAAGACCTTCACATCACTTATGGGTGTGCAGAATTTAACAGATAATACAGTTATACATGACACATATAACGGTCTTTTAACAGATGCTGATAAGCTTCAGAAGTCATCCACAGACAAGGAAGAGGGTGTAAGTAACTTCCTTACATACTTATATATCAATATGAGAGATCATCTTTCACTTGAGAATAAGAAGGATGCTGACAAGAAGGATATATCAGCCTGGGAGATCGCAGGATATGACAGTACAGCGTCAGGCTATACATATTCATATAATAAGGCTGATGATAAGTATTCATACGATTACAGTATTACACCACTTAACACATATGTAGATTATGACTATATCTTCAGTAAGAATGTATCAATCAATAAATCCATATCAGACTCAGTTGTTGTAGTTTCGACTTCGAATGTAAAGCTTGGAACAAGCAATGCTGACGGATCCCTTCAGGGTATTATCGTATGTGGTGGAAATGTTGATTTTGACAGCTCAGTTAAGTCCTTTAAGGGACTTATAATTGCCGGCGGTAAGGTTATATGTAACAACAGTATCAGTATTTCTGCTGATGCTTCATATGTTGCCGGTCTGTTACAGAAGTGCTCAGAGAATGAGGATGAGGACATCAATGTTATAACAAGAGAGATCCTCAAGGGTTACTCTGCAACAAAGGAAGAAAATAAATCAGAAGTATCTGGCGTTTCTATTTCAGATATCTCTTACGAAGACATTCTTTCATTCAATAACTGGAAGAAGAATGTAGAATAGGAGGAGGATGAATGAAGAAATTAAGAGAAAATAAGGGCTATTCAATGGTAGAGATGATAATATGTCTTGCAATTATCATGATCTTGGCAGGAATGGCAGTTGTAACAATAAGTTCAATAAGCAGTTCGAAGGCAAGTGCATCAAGGGAAACCTTTGATGCAGAGCTTTCGGCTCTGCAGGCAAGAACCAAAAGCCAGAGTCCGGACAATGCTATCAAGCTGGTGAAGAATGGTGATAGGTATGATATTTATTACGGAACCAGCAAGGACGGAACGGACTTCACACCAAATGATGCGTCAAAGCCTGATGCAAAGCTTGAGAAGGTAAGCATCACATATTCATCAGATGGCAGTGCGGGCACAGAGGTTAATGAACAGATTATTAAGTTCAGAAAGTCAGATGGCTCAGTTGTTGTAGGTTACGGAGTGTACAGGTTCAATAAGGCAGGAAGCGGTAAGCTGGTTGCCAGAGTTACATTGAACAAGGACACTGGTAATCATTACTATGGAGAATAAGGGGGCCGGAATGATGAAGAAAAATAATAATAAAGGTTTCACCTTTATAGAATTAGTAATCTATATGGGTATCTTAGGTATCTTCATGGTAGCTGTTGTAACATTCATTGGTTCAACATTGAATGCATACAAGGTAAACAACAGCAGAAAGAAGCTTCAGACTCAGGCTTCTGAGACATACGACATGGTTTCGGATATGCTTATGGCAGGTACAGAGGTGAAGATCGTCGGTTCAGCATACATTAAGGGAACATCAGCGGGTGTTGATACATATACACAGAGAGACGGTTGCTTTGTTGTTCCGGCTGACAAGGAAAAGGTTGATAAGACATCAGGTGCCATCATTGCAGAAGGCGGTCTGGCGGCGAGAACTGAGTCCATAGTAAATGGTGGATCAGCAGCATGCTATGACATTGCGGCAGTGAAACCATTCACATCAACAGATACTCCATCAACAGATAAACAGACCATGATAGATGTTAAGTACCTCTATATAAAGTATACATCGGATCTTACAAATGACGGGGCTAACATATATACTTATTGCACATTGAAATATGATGAGACAGAGAAGAAGTTATATGTATATAAGACTAATTCAAACGATGCAGGCTTTGACGAGGTAGCAGCGTCTAAGATTCATGATAATTCCAGCGCTAAGGATAGCGTTGTATGTAAGAATGTAGAACAGTTCAAGCTTCAGGTTAATCCTGATACAGGAACATTCGCAATTATTCTTGAACTTGATGACCCACAGACATCAGCACAGTACGATATGAATGGTGTTGTAAGTCTGAGAAATTCATTCGTGCTTAAGAAGCATGAGTGGAAATAATTAAGGAGGGAACTATGGTGTTAAAGAATAGAAGAGTTCTACTGTCATCGATAGCTATTGTTCTTACACTTATTGTGTCAGCAATATTCGTGAACTTCACATTGGCCGGTTCGAACAAAGCCGCTGATGATGAGCAGATGACAGAAATACAGGCTTCTAACAGTCTGACCGGATATTCAAACATTGATCTCGCTATTGTAAACTCCAATGATGCAGCAAAGAAAAAGGCTAACGAAGATAAGTTCCGTGTAGTACAGATACTTCCAAACAGTATGTCTGAATATGCTAAGGCTGATCAGGATATAACAAAGATTATTACAGCTTCTGATTATAAGGGAGATGTTTCGAAGGATAGTAAGAATTATAAAACTTCTGATCTTTGGAAGTATGTATATGATGGTGAGTTTTTCAGACTTGCAGTATTTAATGGCTACAAGGAGATGGCTAAGGATGATATGGCTAAGGGAGCCGTACAGCTTACCACATATACAGTTTCTGAATTAACAAAGACAGACGCAGATGGTTCTACATCCATTCCGGATGATGTTAAAGAAGCTCTTTCAAATGCAGATTTCGTATATGTTGCAGCATATAAGAGTAGCGATTATACAGGCAATAATGATATCAGCGAAGATGTATACACATGGTTAAATAACTATGCAACAGTAGACAATCATCCACTTGTTATCGACAGATATGCTCTTGGAGTTGATGATCCAAGTACAATCAAAGGTAATAACGACAGCACAAGAATGGGTGCTATGGCATTCAGAGTGATAACAAAGACTCTGACATCCAGATATGATAATGTATTAGTTACAGAACCTGGCTTCTTTGCAACATTATACAAGGAAGCTAATGACAATAAGCATATTGATCCAATGACACCTACCACTAAGACTATTTCAGACTTTATACTTACTGCTGAGAGAACAGCAGATGAGGGTGGTAATGATTATATCCATAACAGGACATACTATAAGTGGTATCTTTCAGATTCATTTGATGATTTCACAAGTGGTCATGTTACACATGAGGATTCAGCTTATGCACCTGTTAAGCCTGGTTCATCAGGAAACACAGCGTCAAGAACCTCATGGGAGATGGACAATGCCAATATCCTTGTAATTACAAAGGATAGTGGTGAATACAATGATATTTATAATTATCTTTCAGAAAACAACGACGGAGTTGATCTGAATAAGGATACATACACTTCAGCAGATGCTAACGGTGTATGGCGTGCAAGCACTGATGGCGGACACAACAGTGTGGTAACAACAAATCTCTATGCGAAGGGTATGGCTTCAGTACCAAGTGGTGCCAATATCTACAAGATCTCAGATGCGGATCTTAAGGAAGCAGTAGAGAATCCGGGAGTTCCGTTCCTTGCAGTAGATCCTGCAGCAACATTTAACCCGGATATTGAGACAACTAAGATTGCCGGAACAATTACAACTCATGGTGATCTTGAGCTTGACAACACAACATTACATCTTCTCGTTGATACCGGTGAAGGTGTATACAAGAGAGCTGTAGATGAGAATGGAGACGAGATAACATTAAACATTGATAGCTCGGATTATACAGATGATGGCAATGGAGGATTTGTATATAAGTACGAGTTTCCATTACTTAATCCAACATATTCGTACAAGGTAGTAGCAGAAAATGGTGACGATACACTTGTTGTTGGTGTAAATGGTAATGATTATGAGATCCATGGTAATGGAGTGGATATGGCAGCCGGATACACATATACAGGTGTGGTTGCAACATATCAGCAGTACCTGGACGCAGTAAACAATGGTGACACAGCATATGCCGATGAGACTTCAACAGCAGATTATGTATTACTTGATACAAAAGACAGAGTATATGCTTATGCCAGATCGCTGTATGATACATACTCAGCTAAGTTATCAGCGGAGGCAGGAAACCCGACAACTCCACTTGATTTTTCAAGCTTTGATTTCGTATTCATTGAGTCAGGTAAGTATAGCAATGAGATCGAGCAGAACGCATATGATCTTCTTTGCTCAGCAGCGGATCAGAGAACATACTTCATCGTAAGCTCAGAGGCTGGAGATGGAAAGGGTTCAGCAGGCGGCAACGGCGGTGGTGGCAAGAGAGATGATATCATCGTAACATCACCATCAGCTAAGGCACTGGCAGATATAATCAATGCAGGTGTATACAGAAACGGTGCAGATAACAAGTTCAGAGTACTTGAGATCCAGCCGGATTATCCTATTGACCTTGAGGTGGCATCTAAGGCAGCTAATGTAACTACCGCATGGAAGAAGAGGACTGACGGATCAGCTATTACAGGTGATTACTATACAGTACCATCTGATGTAGTTGAGGGTAAGGCTCAGGAAGAGCTTCAGTCACTTACAGAGCAGTATTATGACTTTGATCTTACAAAGGCAAAGCTTGCTTATGCTATAGATGGTTTATCATATGGACAGATAGAGCTTACTCAGGTATCCGGTGAGGCTATAGAGGGTATGACAGCAGATGTTATGGCTACATATGATCTTGTTTACATTGGTGGTGACATCAGTGCATTAGATAGGGATCCATCAGAGGTATATGGCTCATCCAAGTTCGGATGGAACAGTGGTGGCGCAGGAAGCTATATCTTCAAGGCATTACCAACATTCATAATGTACTACCATACAGGTATGCTCGCAGAGGTGGCAGGTGCCGGTACATACCACATGGATAGAAATAAAAAGGATGGAACTACAATGCTTGCAGTTCCACAGGTAACACCTAAGACAACAGATAACACATTCCTTGCAGAAAATGGTAATGACCTTACCAACACAAAGCTTGAACAGCTTCAGGAATATGTTAATTCAGGAAGACCGATAATCGTAAGCTCAGAGCTTTCATCAATATACGATAAAATGAATGCTGAGGGACAGCCAAAGCTTAGTGAGGCACAGCTTCTCATGGGTTATTGGTATAATAAAGGTCATGCTGAGCGTACTAACTATTATCTTGATCCATCGTCAAGAATGTATAAGCTTCTCGGACAGATCAAGTCCAAGAGCGACAGCGATAGTGTAGTATGGGGCCTTGATCCATCTAAGGAGATGAAGGTTGATAATTCAGAAAGTAAATATGGAATTACAAACTTTACCTTCTATCATGGCAAGATTTATAAGGATGTAGATGCCCAGAAGGAGGCCTGGTATAATAATGATGGCGTAGTTAAATGCTATGCAACCGTATATAATAATGACAACAATGTACTTATAAATGATGCGGTTAAGAAGTCAGCTAAGCGTGCAAGGCTTACAGTTATAACTTCACCTACAGCATATAAGGAAGGCATTGAGTCAACCTATATAAGTACAACGAACCTTTCGTTTACAATCCTTGTAGATGGAGCAAATAAGACATACAACTATAAGCTGTATGTTGATAAGGATAAGAACACAGCTTTTGAGGATGATAAGGACTATGTAACCTCGGGAACAGTTACCTCAAGTGAAGAAAAGACAATAAGTATTGCTCTTGATAATGATTTCTTCGGAGCAGCTTACTGGAAGATCGAGATTACAGACGCTGAGGGAAATGTAGTTGCAGTTAAGACCGGTATCAGCAAGATTGTTAATACAACAGATGGTATCAGTGAGATCAATGTTCTTCAGGTTCAGACAATGGCAGAGGGACAGAGCGCAAGTACATGGACAGCAACAGATACATTGTACTTTGATATTGAATCACAGACAGCTCATAAGATTGCCAAGTATAATACATATGCTAATCAGGGAGATCTTGATAACGCACAGCCACAGCAGTATAAGGCTCTTGGTTTACATGAGAACAGATTTGGTATCATAGAGTACGATATGGGTGCAGGTCAGGATGACTACTATTCTAACCTTGCAGATGCTCTTGGGGATGACTATGATATTAATCTTGATATGGTAGTAGCAACTCAGGACAGAGAGAACTTCACTACAGGTGATAATGCGACCAGCTCATATGATTCTCTTGAGAGATGGGTAGCAGAGGCAGAGGAGATCGAGACAACAGGATCCTACAATGGTATTACTAAGGCTGAGTATGAGACTCTTGCAGCTGCAGCGTTAAGCCAGTACAACCAGGCATCAGCTGACTGTGATGCACCTCTTAAGGAGTTACAGACATTTGTTGAGAATGCACTGCTTCGTTCAAAGGGACAGTACTCAGGAAAAGATACAGCTGCACTTGACAGCTTCCTTAAAAACTTTGGATGTTCAGTATCAGAGAGAAACAAGGTTCTTCAGTATATGATCGATACAGGAGAGTATCATATAATATACTGGCCTAAGTACAACATAATGAACCATTGCGCAGGCGAGTGGTCAAGCGGAGCTAAGTGGTCTAATGACTTTGGCTCAAAATATGGTGAGTTACTTTATAATTATACAGCAGCTCGCGACGTAAAGATAACAGCATGGAACAACTACAGAACCAATCTTAGAAGATCATATGGTGAGGACTTCTTAAGCAAGATGTATTCAATCCTTATACTTGGTCCTTCGGACTCATTTGGTAACTATCTTGTAAATCCGAATGCTAAGACTTGTGAGTATATTCTTAAGTATGTAGGCAAGGGTGGAGATTTATTCTTCTTCCATGACTCAATGTCAACAGTAGCAGATGCAGGTGCAGTTGAACTCACCAAGACACTGCTTTCAGTAGTTGGAATGAACAGATTCCACGTTGATCTTACAAACCAGGCTAATTCTTACACAGTTAAGGAGGCCACAGTACAGATACAGAACCCTAACGGTGCAAGCATGAATGGTAAGAAGATTACAGATGTACAGTACAAGTCAAGCAATAAGGATCTGTACTACATGACTCCATATTGTATGCTTGGAGATGTTCTCCTTAACAGTATGAATGACGCATTGTACGCAGACAGACAGGGTGAATGGACACCTGCTCTTGGAGAGGCATATAACATAAGGATAAGCGGTCTTGCCATGACAAACCTGTATTATAACAGAAATAATGGCGGAGCTACAACTACATTACCATATGTATACGCTCAGGAGTCATTTACACAGGCAACATCATGGTCAGGTGCAGCAAACCAGGATCAGTCAGGACTTGCTCAGACGGTTAAGGCGGCTAAGTTAAATGATGGTCTTGTGACAATGTATCCATTCCAGATTGGTGATCAGCTTAATATATCAGGTACTCACCAGCAGGGATTCGCACTTGATCTTGAGTCAGATAAGGTTAATGTATGGTACACACTGGCAGGTTCTAACAACGTAAACAGTGCTAAGACAAGATCTTCACTTTACGCAGCCAGCCCACATGACGCTACAGAGAGTTACTTCATCTATACAACCTCTTACGGCAGTGGCGCTATCACATACTGTGGTGCCGGACATTCATCAGTAACAGGTAAGACAACAAAGAACAATGATGAGAGAAGACTCTTCATCAACGTAATCGTAAACAGTGCCGAGGCAGTAACACCAAAGCCGAAGATTACAATTTATGAGCCTGACACAGATCTGGTTGAAGAGGAAGAGATTGACGAGGAAGTACAGGAGACAACAGGTAAGAAGCTTTACTTAGCTGATTACGACAGTGTAACAGATCCTGGAAAGGTTGATTTCAAGGTGACATTCCCAGAGGGTGTAAAGCTTACATTAGTAAATGTATACTTTGATCTTGATTATGATGACAGTGATTACACTAACAGACCATCTTACAATAATAAGACAGATGTAATGATCAAATCTTACACAACGAAGGATGGACTTGATAAGCTTGCGGCTGACGCTACTGCATTTGGAGCACAGCTTAGAACAGCAAATACAAATGGCAAGGTAGATCTCAAGGATGAGTACTTCGAGCCATACGGTGGAAACTACACATATGTTGTTGTTGAGGCTTATTACCAGGGTGGAAAGAATCCTGTATACGTTATGTATAAGCTTAAGGTTTCAGATCCACTGTTCAACTTGACTAAGATAGACGGAGATATGATTGCTTATCTTGACGCTGTAGCAGTTGATAAAAAGGTAATATCATAAATTTAATAAGGTGAAGCTGACATAACAGAGACCTAAAAAGTCAATATTATGGAAGCAAAACCGAAGAGATCATAACATGATAGTTTCAGGGAGCAGATAGTTAATATCTGCTCCTTTTTTTTCGTCTGAAAATATTATATAATCAAACTTGTGGTGTTTTAGAAGATCTATTATTTATAATGCAAGGCTTATTTATAATGAGATGAATGTAGACAACAAGAAAGATAAAGACTAGGAGAGTATAGAAAATATGGGCATAGATATAGATGGAAAGACAAGATTACTTGGACTTATGGGAGATCCTGTGGAGCATACCCTGTCACCGGTAATACACAATACATTAAGTGAGATTCTGGGACTGAATAACGTGTATGTGCCGTTTCATGTTAAGAAGGAAGGTCTGGCAAAGGCTGTGGAAGGAGCCTTTCAGTTGAATATACTGGGACTTAACGTAACGGTTCCTCACAAAAATGATGTGATAGCAAGTCTCTGTTCGATTTCTGACGAAGGTCTTGCCATAGGTGCAGTCAACACTCTGGTAAGGACGGAGAATGGTTACAGGGGATATAACACAGATATGCTTGGTCTTACAAGGGAGATCAAGAGCTATGGCATAGAGCTTAGTGGCAGGAAGGTTATAATCCTTGGAGCCGGCGGTGCAGCGAAGGCTGTGGCATATATGTGTATGGCAGAGAAAGCTTCAGATATATATATATTGAATCGTACATTGGAGAAAGCAACGGAGATTGCAGAGCACATGAACAGCTTCTTCGGACGTCAGACCATCCGTGCCATGAAGCTTTCTGACTGGCGGGAGCTTGTAAAAAATAGATCAGATAGAGATAAATCCAGTGAAAATAGATTCAGAGAAAATAAAGCCGGTGGAAATGGTACTGATGAAATTGTATTTTCAGAAAAATATATAGTCATACAGTCTACATCTATAGGTCTTAAGCCGGACAATGACAGGGCTGTTATAGAGGATGAAGATTTCTATAGAATGATCGATACAGGAGTGGATCTTATCTACAGTCCGTTTGAAACTAAGTTTATGAAGTTATGCCGTAGAAATGGGGCAAAGGCATACAATGGACTTAAGATGTTATTGTATCAGGGGATTATTGCCTATGAGCTGTGGAATGACATAAGCGTGTCTGAGGAAGTGGCAGATCGGGTGTATGAGGTGTTAGAGAAGAACGCAAGGAACAATACAGTTTTAACAGGCTTTATGGGCTGTGGCAAGTCTACAGTGGGAAAGCGGCTTGCTAAGGCTACCGGAAGAGATTTCCTTGACGTAGATAAATATATTGTGGATAAGGCAGGCTGCTCCATCAGCCGGATATTCGCAGAGCACGGAGAGGAATATTTCAGAGCCCTTGAGACAGAGGCCTTAAATGAGATATACAACACCGTCACAGGAACGGTCATATCTACCGGCGGCGGACTGCCAATGAGAAAGGTCAACAGAGATATATTAAACAGACTGGGAGAGGTTGTATATCTGGATGTAAGCCCTGACTGCGTGTATGAGAGGCTTAAGGATGATACCACAAGACCATTGTTACAGTCTGAAAATCCTATGGAACGTATAGAGGAGCTGTTGGGCTTTAGGAGACCTGTATACCTTGATGGGGCAGACAGGACGGTTAATGTGTCCTACAGGACCGTTGAGGACATAATAAAGGATATAATTGATTAGGTGCAGTATGGAGGAAATGAACAAAAGATGTAATAAAAGAAGTGATAAAAGAAGCGGACTGATTACATACATTCTGGTGTTCCTGTTCTCAGTGGCATTATATGTGGTGCTGTTGTGGGTAGACAGGGCTGCACCCTTTGGAAGCAGATCGTTTTTGTATGATGACGCTTATGTACAGTATGACAATATGCTAAGAACCCTCATAGAGTTCATACATTCCCCTGACAAGAATGTCTTTATGTGGAACAAGGGGCTTGGAACGGATTTCTACTTAAATGCCATATATTACATGCTGAGTCCCGTTAACCTTATAGTTACGTTGATGGGAGAGAGCCATGTGGCAGCGTCCCTTACAATGATGATAATATTGAAGTGTTCGCTGATATCTGTTGCAGGAGTATATTATTTCAGAAATACTGTATTTAACAAACTTAATTCGGTGTTTAATTCGGTGGTCTTTCCGGCAGTGTTTGGGATTGCCTTTGGCTTCTGCGGATATATCATGGCATACGGACATCATATAATATGGCTTGAGGGGCTTATACTTATGCCGGTCCTTGCCATAGCCATAGAGAAGCTTAATTACGATAAAAAAGTGGTTCCTTATACGCTTCTTCTGGCATTTATAATCATTGTGAATTTCTACTATGCAGTGTATGTGTGTTTATTTGCAGTGTTTTACTTCCTGCTCCTTAACAGGGAGAGCTTTAAGGAATTTCTGCGGTGTGCGGGAAGATTTGCTCTGTGCTCTGTTATAGCGGCAATGATGGCGGGCTTTGTGATAGTGCCTGCGTTTGTCAGCATAAGAAATGCGGGAGCGTCAATGCTTGGACTTGACACCCCGGGAAATAATGTGTGGGGAAGCATTACAGGGTATATTAACTCATTCTTCCCTGCCTGTGACATACAGACAGGATATCTGTACAGCAATAATAATTACTGCGGAAGTATCGCACTGATACTTCTGGGGATGTTCTTTGTATGCGGCTATATTGGCATGAAGGACAGGATAAAGTATGCTATAGAGCTTGGCACGCTGATCCTTGCAGCTAATTTCCTGTATCTTAATTATGTGTTTCACGGATTTGCTGTTCCTCATGGTATGGGAAACAGATTTGCAATAATCCTTACGTTTATAGTTTTAAATGCAGCCTTCAGGGTTATGATCCGGTATGAGGAATTAAGGATGAGAGACGTGTTGGCAGGCATATTATCTGCAGTGGCATTGCTTGTGGCGGTGCTCATGTTCAATGGCAAGCTTGAGCAGCCAATGGGCTATATTATCTATATTCTCGTGGTGTTCCTTGCGGGAACGGCATTTGTCCTTTACAGGAGAAAAAGTATAAAGGCGGGGGCATTTATTGGACTTATCTCCCTTTTATGGATTGGCGAGATAATTGCGAATACTCTGATAACCATGCCGGATGTTACCAGGGACGAGTCCCTTGACAGCTATATCCTGCTTGACCGGTGGAAGGATGATTATGAAGATCTGACTCTTACAGATGGTGAGCGTAAGACGGCATTGGTAAATGAGTCCTATACTCCTGCCAGCGAAACCGACTGGTATTCCTCCATGATAAATGGCTACATGACGGAGGCGTATACTACCATGGGATTGTCCCACTTTGATAATGTGCAGTGTATATATGACGGAACAACACCCCTTACGGCTCTTATGTATAATGTAAGATATATCATTAGCAATGGTATTGCTGTAAATGGCGGGTATCATGACATCAAAGAGGGGGACGGTTACACAGTTTACGAGGCTGATAGGCTTGCGGGCATGGGCTTCATGGCAGATGAGGATATTGTAAACTGGAAGTGTGACGGCATACCGGCAGAAAACCAGAATGAATTCGTGGAGTGGGCAACTAATGGACAATGTAAGTTGTTCAAGGAGATAACCGAGGATGACATGCCAGGGCTTCAGGTGTCCTGTAATTCCTGTGAAATAAATAATACTGGCGATGGAGTATATGAGTATACCACGAATACTACATTTACCCCGAACATAGTGTATGATTTCGTGGCAGATAAGGACATGGACCTTTATGTGTACAGCACCGACACCAGGGAACAGACAGTCATGGTGAAGGTTGACAAGGAAACAGTTGCTGAGTCAGGATATTTTTCTTCCGGTAATTTTGTCCATGGGGGAATTGTTAAAAAGGGTCAGAGCGTAAGAATTATCCTGTATGGGGGAGCACCTCTTGGTGAGACCGCAGAAAAGACTGTGAAGTTTTATGACTTTAACAATGAGCTGTGGGAAAGCATAAAGGATGGATTTACTGAGCAGACCCTGGAATTTGACAGCTATGAGGGAGATATCTTTAAGGGACATATAGATGTTACCGAGGCAGGGATTTTATATCTGGCGTTCCCTTATAATGAGGGATTTATCCTTGAGGTTGATGGGGAGCCTGCACAAAAGCTCCTGCTTGGCAAGGGCAATATGGGTGTAAGGCTTACCACAGGCTCACATGATATCCGGATCATATACCGCACACCGGGAGTGAGAGCAGGAATTATCCTGTCCTGTGTGGGAATCATATTATTTGCGGTACTAGCAAGTATTGGTAAAAAACTCTTGAAATAAATCTTATTATATTATAAAATGTGACAAGAAGTTTATATCTTATTAAGGAGGAAGTTAATTATGGCAGAGATGATCTCAGCTGGTGAATTTAGAAATGGTGTCACAATTGAATTTGAAGGCAATATTTTTCAGATCATAGAGTTTCAGCATGTTAAGCCGGGTAAGGGCGCAGCATTCGTAAGAACAAAGCTAAAGAATATCAAGAGTGGCGGTGTTGTAGAGAAGTCTTTCCGTCCAACAGAGAAGTGCGAGAAGGCTCATATTGAGAGAAAGGATATGGAGTATCTCTACAATGATGGAGAGTTATATTACTTCATGGACCCTGAGACATATGACCAGTTGCCAATAAATGCAACAGTTATAGGTGATTCATTAAAGCTCGTTAAGGAGAATGAATTATGTAAGGTATGTTCACACAATGGTTCAGTATTCGCTGTAGAGCCACCATTGTTCGTAGAACTTCTTATTACAGAGTGTGAGCCTGGTGTTAAGGGTGATACAGCTACAGGCGCAACAAAGCCATGTACAGTAGAGACAGGTGCAACAATCTACGTTCCTTTATTTGTAAATGAAGGAGATACAATCAAGATCGATACACGTACAGGAGAGTACCTTTCAAGAGTATAATGTGCGGGAACCGTAATATATCTGCAGATTGAACTGCGAGAGTAAAAGAACTCTGAAATGTGAGATAATCATGTTTCGGAGTTCTTTTTTTGCCTTCTGCCACATATATAACTATAAAGGTCATAAAAGGAGATTGAAGGCTGGAGATAAGGAGATTATGAATCAGGACATAACGGGAATATTGAATATATTGTCGGCAAATATCAGAAATCTGTGCACAAGGCTTGACATAAAGAAGAGCAGGCTCATAGAGGTGAGACTCAGGGTAAATGAGCCTCTGATCCTTATGTACGACAATATGGAATATATGGTTACGACAGATGGCAGGATGAAGAAAAGCAGTGAGGTATGCAAAAGCGGGCTGTATATAGTCACTATAAAGGACATAAATGAGACTGTGGAGCATATAAGCAAATATTCCTTATACGCATACGAGGACGAGGTGAGGCAGGGCTTTATAACCATAGAAGGGGGACACAGAGTCGGCATAGCCGGCAAGGTTATTCTTGAAAATGGCAGGATCAAGAACCTTAAGCATATAACATTTTTAAATATTAGGATTGCCCATGAGGTGAAGGGCTGTGGCAGCAACATAATACCGTACATAGTAAAGGACAATCTGGTGTGCCATACGCTGATCATTTCCCCGCCGAGATGCGGCAAGACAACTCTGCTTAGGGATATTGTAAGGCAGTTGTCGGATGGAAGCGAGATCATCCGGGGACAGTCGGTGGGAGTTGTGGATGAGCGGTCTGAGATCGCTGCATGCTTTAATGGTATGCCTCAGAATGACGTGGGTATGAGAACGGATATACTTGACTGCTGCCCAAAGGCATATGGAATGATGATGCTTATAAGATCTATGTCACCTGCTATAATCGCTGTTGACGAGATAGGCAGCCATGAGGATATAGCGGCAATATATGACGCTATAAATTCCGGCTGTAAGATAATCGCAACTGTGCATGGAAATTCTGTTGATGATGTATTATGTAAACCTGGCTTGCGGAAGCTGGTGGAAGAGAGAGTATTTGAAAGATATATAGTGCTGAACAACAAAGGGCATATCGGAAATGTACAGTACATATTTGATGAGAGAGGAAGTGTTCTGGCATAAAACTGTTAGGGGCAGGTATTATATTCGCAGCCTGCGTCCTGCTTGCTGTCAGATATGCCCACTACAGGAACAGTCTGTTCAGACAGCTTAAGGGGCTTATATCTCTGGTGGAAATAACAGAAGGGGAGCTTAGGTACAGCTCCACCCTGTTATGGGAGATATTCGACCGGGCTGTCCCAAGACTTGATCCCTGTTTTGAGAACTGGCTTAATTATCTTAAGGACAGGCTGGTGAATACAGATATGGCAACATTTGCAGAGATATGGGCAGATGGTGAGGCTGTGCTTTTTGCGGACACGTTTCTTATGGAGGCTTACGGAGAGTATGTGGATGAGCTTGGCGGCGTGTTAAACTATCTTGATGTCACCACGCAGCTAAGCCGTATAGAGTATCTGAAGAGCAAGCTGATGGACGAGCTTGACAGGCTTAAGGAGGACAATACAAGGAACATAAAGCTTGCTTATTACATATGTATCCTGGCCGGGGCTTTTCTGGTAATCCTGTTGTGGTAAAGGTTGCAGGGGTGAGGTGAGACATGGGAATACAAATACTTATAAAAATAGGTGCTGTGGGTATTCTTGTGGCACTGCTTAATCAGGTGCTCAAGCACTCGGGGAAGGAAGAGCATGCGTATCTTCTTAACCTTGCGGGGCTTATAATCGTGTTGTCCTGGCTCATACCCTACATAAAAGACCTGTTTAATGCCATAAGCGAGATTATGTCTATAGGGGGGTAGAGCTTATGAGTGTTATAGATATTGTTTTGTGCATGATCCTGGTGGTATTTCTGGGGTTAAAGCTTAAGAGTGTATACGGGGAGATAAATATCATGCTGAGCCTTGGGGCATGTCTCTTCATCACATATGCAGTGATTACCAGACTTAACATACTCATACAGTACATAAGTCGTATCACCTCTGCCATTAATCTGGACATACAGTACATAGGGATAATCGTTAAGATGTTGGCGGTGTCGTATATATGCCAGCTTGGCTCGGCGGTGTGCCGGGATGCCTCATACACAGCCATTGCGGTACAGATAGATATTATAGGACGTATATCAATGGTGCTTATAGGTATGCCTGTGATCATGGGAGTAGTGGAGCTGCTCTCGAAATTAATTGCGTGATATGGTATTTGTAAATGTTTATTTGCTGGTGATATTAAGTGCATTCACACCGGGAATGAGAGAAAAGCAGAATTATGTAAACCGATATGACGCGAGCAGGTGTAGTTATTTGAGTGAGCTGTCCGGTAATGTGCATGGCGGAATAAATAGTGTTGATAGTCTGGATGGTGATGAAGGTGATACATCAAGCCCGGGTTTGTTTGATGATGTAAGGGATTACTCTGATGAAACCTATGATGATTGCATAGATTTTGACAGACTGGACGCAGTGTCAGGAGACAAGCTTTCCTTCAGTCGGGTATACGAAAGGCTTGAGAACTTTGATGTAGATGGATTATTTGCAGATATAGGGGATAGTATCCTTGGGACTATCAGCGATGAGATACTGGGGAATCGTGCAATGCTGGCAGAGCTTATTATCATAATTGTAATAGGCGGTATCATGTCAGTGGTGGCGTCACAGAACAACAGCGGCGTAAAGGAAAGCAGCTTTTATGTTATTTATCTGGCACTGTCGGGGCTTATGCTGGGATCATTTGCTGTGGTATATGATCTGGCAGGAAGTGTGATCCAGAGGATAAACGATTACATGATGGCGTTTGTCCCATCCATGTCCGTTGTCCTTGAAATGACAAATGGTAGCAGAACTGCGGTGTACGCCTACGAGGCAATAATCCTCACTGCATATCTGTGCGAGAAGGTGCTGGGCAGGATTGTTCTCCCTTTGATCAAGAGTATTGCCCTGATTTCCCTTGCAAATAAATTAAATACCGAAGGCTATTTCTCGAAGCTGATAGCCCTTATGACCAGCGTTGTAAACTGGATCATCAGGATACTTCTGGCACTTGTAACCGGGGTAAATGTAGTCAAGGGCATGCTTGCGGGAGCGGCGGATTCAGTTGAGAGAACAGGTTTCTTAAAGGCTGTCGCAATGCTCCCGGGCGGCAGAGCGTACTCGGTCATTGCGGATATATTTGTAAGCAGCGGGGTTGTTGTTAAGAACATATTGGGCATAGGCGGCTGCGTGGTACTGATCTCAATACTTATAGTTCCTGTAATCAAGGTGATCATAATAATGTTCTTATACAGGGTGACCGCTGCCATAACAGGTCCTGTTGGAGACCGGAGGTACTCTGACGGTGTAAGTATAATGGCGGCAGATATAGCCCTGCTCTTAAAGTCCTTGATGGTTGCACTTCTGATGTTCCTCATCTGCATAACTATAATACTTTATTTCGTTAAGGGGACAGGTTAATGGGAATGAAGCTTTTGTAGCGGACGATGAAAGAATAGCGGAGTGCGGTTTGTGATGTTGAATTGGCAGGATTGATTAAGGAGGAAGAGCGTGGGAGAGTGGATAAGGAATATTTCGTTATTTGCAATATTTTCATCATTGGTCCTGATGTTAGCTCCGGACTCCAACTACAGACACGAAATAGAGATAGTTACAGGACTGATCATGCTGATATTGGTGATCAATCCTGTAACTGTTTTTTTAAACGGAGATTACGACAATGAACTCCGTGCCATAATTGCAAATGAGAACAGCAATATCCGGGATATTCTGCAACAAGATAACACTTATGTAAACCAAAAAGATGACATGATCCTTGCCCTCGCCATAAAGAAGTACATATATTCAGAGATGAGCATGGATTGTGACGTAACTGTAAGCGGAAGCTACGGGGCGAGTGGAGCAGCGAGCAACAAAAGAGGAGAGACAGGCAGCAAAGCAGGGGAAATAGCAGATAGTAAAACAGTAGGGGCAAGTGGTTCAATGCAAGTTTACATAACTATAAAGGGGCGCTATGCAATGTCACAGGGAATGGAGGATAATAATGAAATTATTGAAAAACAGGTTGTAAAGCTTGTTTGTAACGGCTTTGGAATTGATGAAGAGAGTATCAGCGTAAAACTTGAGATTAAATAGAACAGCAACCATTGGAATTTGCCTACGGCAAGGGGTTGCTGTGGCGTAACGATGTCGCAGACATCATTACAATAAACAAAAATAATGCCGGGCATAGCCACCGGAAATTAAACATAGTGCTTCGCCTAAAAGAAAGGAGGGCTTGATCTTTATGCGTGCATTACTTAATGATAAGAAAATAAAAAATATAATAATGGCAATACTGATAGGCGTATGTATATTGATAATATCATGGCCCTCGGATAAAAGCACCGGAACATCCGGCAATTCAGGAGCAAATGGCAATTCCGGAAGCTCATACAACAATACTGGGAATTCTTCCGGAAATAACGCGGGAAACTATATTGGGACAGAAAATAATTCCGGCAACTACGGAAACAATTCTGACACAACCGGCAATAATTCCGGTACCGGCTCAGCCCGGGCGGATGCATATATAGACAATAAAGAGGCGGAGCTTAAGGCGTTGCTTGAGAAGGTGTCCGGGGTTGGCAGCGTGGAGGTTATGATAACTCTTGAAGATGACGGCGAGGATATAGTTTTACGGGACAGCACCGGGGAAATATCCAGTGAGGCTGATGCCAGCAGGAGCAGCAGCTCCACAAGTGCGGTGGAGGGAAGCAACGGAGATCCTTATGTTGTAAGGAATGTGAAGCCTCAGATCAAGGGAGTAGTGGTGGCATGTGAGGGTGGAGGAGACCCGGAGGTGGCACTTAAAATTTCAGAGGCTGTACAGGCATTATTTGGACTTCCTGCACATAAGATTGTAGTGTTAGAAATAAAATGATGGAGGTTATTATGAAGAGGAAGATCAAGAAGAATACTCTTGTAGTAATGGCACTTTCAGTAATGATAGGCGTAGCAGGCTATCTGAATTTCAGCGACAATGCACATAGCAGCAAGAAGGCTAAGACACCTTCCGATGACAATGTGGAGGTGATTAATTATCAGGGGAATGTGAGTGCGGCAACCTCAGGGGACGCAGCGCAGTACAGCAGTGTGGATACATATAATACACCTGATGATGTGGATAAGGTGGAGCTTAACGGCGATGAAGATGATATAGGCAAGGCAGTGCTTACAAGTGCCGAGATTGCCAAGAACAATGTGGCAACTGCCAAGCTCAACAGGGAACAGAACAGATCCAAAAACCTTGAAGCTCTGCTTTCTGTTATAAATGATGAAAATAGTACTGACGCAAGGAGACAGGAAGCTATTGATTCATACGTTGAATTAAGTGATATAATAAAGATGGAGTCCGACGCAGAGACCATACTTACTGCAAAGGGCTTTGAGGATGCAATAGTAACAGTTAATGACAGCTATGTTGATGTTACTCTTATACAGGATGAGATAACGGATACCGAGAAGGCACAGATAGAGGACGCAGTAACAAGAAAGACCGGATATGATATAGACAAGGTCGTTATATCATTTGCAAACAGTAAATAAGATGCCTTTTTGTTGCCAAATACCATAAAGTTGATATATAATAATACTTTGAAGTGGTTTGAGTAAAAATAGAATAAACAGTGATAAGCTGATGTTCGAGAAAGATACTTATTATATACGGAGGTATAATTATGAGTGAAGTAATAGAAGATGTATATGATATTAAAGAGGAAACTTCCTATGGACAGGTGCAGATAGCAGGTGATGTGGTTGCTGTTATTGCAGGCATTGCAGCCAGTGAGGTTGATGGTGTGTATAAGCTTGCAGGAAACCTTTCAAATGAGATCGCCAGCAGGCTGGGAAGAAAAAATCCTGCAAAGGGAGTTAAGGTGGATCTTATTCCCGGAGAGGTCAGAGTAGATCTTGGTATAATAGTTTATTATGAGTACAAGATAAAGAAGGTTTCTGAGCAGGTTCAGGAAAAGGTTAAGCAGGCTATAGAAACAATGACAGGATTAAATGTTACTAAAGTAAATATAAGGGTGGCAGGCGTTAAGATGAACGATGCCAATTAGGATTAGATCATGACTAGAAGAGAAATTAGAGAAAAAGTATTTAAGATATTATTTGCACTTCCGTTCAACAGTCCGGAAGAGATGGAAGAACAGGTGGAGATGTCATTTGCCACTTATCCTGATGACGACGAGGAGGGAAGCATCCTTGATGCGTTGATGTATGAGGATAAGGACAAAGAGTATATTAAGAAGAGAGTTCTGGATATAACAGCCCATGTGGATGAGATCGACAAGATCATAGATGGAATATCAGAGGGTTGGAAGCTTAACCGTATAGGTAAGGCGGAGCTTGCAATCCTGAGACTTGCCATTTACGAAATAAAATATGATGATGACATTCCTGAGAAGGTAGCTATAAATGAGGCTATTGAGCTTACTAAGTTATATTGTGACGAAGAAGCAAGAAAGTTCATCAACGCATTACTTGGCAAGCTTGTATAAAGAAAAATGATACACAGCCGGCAGAAATGATGAGAAAGAGTTCATCAAAACACTGCCTGACAGGCTGGTGTAAGGAGTACTATGACAGAGTACACTGTAGGACAGGTAAACAGCTATATTAAGAATATGATGGCCACTGATCCATTCCTTGGCAATATATATGTTAAGGGCGAGGCTTCAAATGTTAAGTACCACAGCTCGGGACACATATACTTCTCCATTAAGGACGAGACAGGGGCGGTGGCATGCGTTATGTTCAGGAGTAATGCCATGACAGGGCTTGGCTTCCGTATGGAAAACGGACAGCAGATCATCGCCCACGGAAGCATTAATGTGTACGAAAGAGACGGCAGATATCAGCTCTATGTACAGGACATAAGGCTTGCAGGAACAGGCAGTCTGTATGAGGAATACGAGAGACTGAAGCAGAAGCTGTACGATCTGGGTGTGTTTGATTTTGAGATAAAGAAGGAGATTCCCCGCTATCCTAAGCGTGTGGGGATAGTGACTGCTGCCACCGGGGCAGCTATACAGGATATAAGGAATATTGCCCGGAGAAGAAATCCTTATGTACAGCTTATATTGTATCCGGCACTGGTTCAAGGTGACGGAGCGGCAAAGGATATTGCCAGAGGTATAGAAACTCTGGATTCCATGAACGTAGATACTATTATCATCGGCCGTGGTGGCGGATCTATTGAAGACCTTTGGGCTTTCAATGAAGAGATTGTTGCCATGGCGATTTTCCATGCCCGGACACCGATAATCTCAGGTACGGGACATGAGACAGACAATACTATAGCAGATTATGCGGCAGACAAACGTGCCCCAACACCTTCTGCGGCATGTGAGCTGGCGATACCTGATGTGATGACCACCGTAAGGAGATTTGAGGATGCGGAAAGATCCATCAACAGGCTGATGGGTTTTAAGGTCAGACAGGCATTGGCAAGGCTTGACAGTGTAGAGGAGAAGCTCAGGATATTAAATCCGAAGCAGAAGCTTATTGATCACAGCATATATGTGGACAATCTTGCGGACAGGATCGGAAGAGCCATGAATATGTCCTTAGACAGGAATAAGAACAGACTCCGGATACTGGCAAGCAGGATAAACGGACACTCTCCAAGTGCCAAGCTGATAGGAGGCTTTGGATATGTGGAGTGTGACGGTGAGCCGGTAAAGGGAGCGGAAGCGGTGAACTCCGGTGACAGGATCAGGATAACCATGTCTGACGGAAGCTTCGAGGCGGATGTTGTGTGATTTTTATAAATATATATAGATCAAAGTTTTGTAGGTAAAAACAAAGACCAGAAAATAACAATAATTCAGTAAATATTAATTTGACAGATAATAACACAGGAAACGACAGCATGGAAAATAATACAGAAATGAATATTATACAAACAAATAACACAGAAAAAGGTGACTCCACAGCAGAACGCTTCGATCTTGAGGCGGCACTGGCAAGACTGGAGGATATTGCAGGTATCCTTGAGAAGCAGGACACACCTTTAAGGGACGCCCTTGATGTGTACAGTGAGGGTGTGAAGCTCATTAAGGAGTGCCGGGATAATCTTTGTGATGTGGAGAAGGAAATGATCGTCCTTAGCAAGGAGGGGGAAAATGACGTTTAGTGAAGAACTGAAGCAGAAGACCGCCCATGTGGAAGAGGTTATAACAGGCTTTCTTCCTGAGGGAGACGGTTTTAATGACACAGTGATAAAAGCAATGAGGTATTCCTTTATGGCAGGTGGCAAGAGACTCCGCCCTATGCTGATGGAGGAATGTTACCATATGTTCGGCGGAAGCGGCGATGCAGTACAACCATTTATGGCAGCTATTGAGATGATACATACATATTCCCTTATACATGATGACCTTCCTGCTTTAGACAATGATGATCTGAGACGCGGAAGACCTACAAACCATAAGGTGTATGGCGAGGCAATGGCTATCCTTGCGGGAGATGCACTGCTTAATTATGCCTATGAGACTGCTGCCGGGGCATTTGACAGTGAATGTAATATAAATTATGTGGCAGCAGCCATGAAGATACTTGCCCGTAAGCCCGGAATAAGCGGTATGCTTGGGGGTCAGGTGGCAGATGTGGAGCTTACAGGCAGCAGGTTAAGCGAAGAACAGCTCCACTACATATATGAAAATAAGACAGGGGCACTTATAGAGGCTTCTATGATGATTGGAACAGTACTTGCCGGAGCAGAGGAGAGATATGTTGATATTATGGAACAGATCGCTTCTGCGGTAGGTATAGCCTTCCAGATACAGGACGATATACTTGATGTTGTGGGAGATACAGAGGTTATAGGTAAGCCTGCCCATTCCGACATGGATAATGGCAAGGTTACTTACGTCACGATACATGGACTAGACAAGGCGGCAGAGGATGTGAAGAAGATTTCCGAACATGCTGTAGAGCTTCTTGACAGTCTGCCATATGAAAATAAATTCCTGAGGGAGCTTATATTATCCCTTGTATCGAGAAATAAATAAGTTATGATGAAATTACTTGATAGAATAAATAATCCAAATGACATAAAGCAACTCAGCCGTAAGGAGCTTAAGCCTCTGGCACAGGAGATACGTGAATTCCTTATAGAAAAGGTAAGCCATACAGGCGGTCATCTTGCGTCCAATCTTGGATGTGTGGAGATAACCATGGCACTTCACCGTGTAATGAATTTCCCCGAGGATAAGATCATATGGGATGTGGGACACCAGTCCTATGTCCATAAAATACTTACGGGCAGAAAAAATGAATTTGATACTTTGAGACAGTTCGGGGGGCTAAGTGGATTCCCGAAGACCTCCGAGAGTGACTGTGATGCATTTAACACCGGACACAGCTCTACTTCCATGTCTGCGGCTCTTGGAATGGCGTGCGCAAGAGATATACGCGGGGAACATGAGAGGATAGCTGCGGTGATCGGAGACGGCTCCTTTACAGGGGGACTTGTATACGAAGCCCTGAACAATATGGGCTCTAAGCAGTCAGGCTGTCTTATAGTTTTAAATGATAATGAAATGTCTATAGATGAGAATGTAGGTGGTATGTCCACTTACCTCAGCAGATTCAGAGTAGGACAGGCATACAATGAGATCAAGGGCACTGTGGAGAAGATACTTCTCCATATTCCGGTGGCAGGAGAGAAGCTTGCCAGGGGTGTTAAGCGTTCTAAGGATTCCATCAAGCAGATGCTTGTGCCGGGAATGTTCTTCGAGGATCTGGGAGTTACTTATATAGGACCTATAGACGGTCATGACATAGAACTTATGTCTGCAACCTTTGAGAAGGCTTTTCAGCTTGACAGACCTATAATCGTCCATGTAAAGACGGTTAAGGGTAAGGGGTACAAATGGGCAGAGAAGCACCCAAGCTATTTCCATGGTGTTGCTCCCTTTGATGTTGATACCGGCAAGGTTATAACAAAGAGCAGAAATAAGACCTATACAGGTATATTTGGCAGAAAGCTTGTGGAGCTGGCTGCGGAGAATAAAAACATTGTAGCCATAACAGCGGCTATGGCACAGGGAACAGGACTTGCAAAATTTGCAGAGGAATATCCCGACAGATTTTTTGATGTGGGAATAGCAGAGGAACATGCTGTGACATTTGCAGCGGGACTTGCGGCATCAGGAATGACACCGGTGGTTGCCATATATTCCTCATTCCTGCAGAGAGCCTATGACCAGATCCTGCACGATGTATGCCTGCAGAATCTTCATGTGGTGTTCGCCATAGACAGAGCGGGACTTGTAGGACCTGACGGAGAGACTCACCAGGGACTGTTTGACATTGCATATATGTCACAGATCCCGGGTATGACCATAGTTTCCCCTAAGAACAGGTATGATCTTACGAAGCTTATGGAATGGGCTGTTTCCTATGATGGTCCTGTTGCCATAAGATATGCCAAGGGTGAGGCTTACTATGGATTAAGCTCCATACAGGAGCCTGTAGTGTATGGCAAGAGTGAATATATAACCAGAGGAAGCGGTATTGCAGTTCTGGCGGTGGGACAGATGGTCTACGAGGCCGAGAAGCTGTATAACATATTCCTTGATGATAAGAAGGAGATCACAGTGGTAAATGCGAGATTTGTCAAGCCGGTGGATCACGAAATGATAGACGAGCTTGTGAAGGAGCATGAGATACTTGTGGTCATGGAAGAGGGAATTAAACATGGTGGATATGCCGCTGCTGTAGAGGAATATATAGCAGAGAAGGGTTACAGGATAAAGCTTGTGGTGGCAGCCGTGGATGATTGCTATGTAAAGCAGGGAAGCATAGCTGAACTGCGTAAGTTATGTAAACTAGATGCGGATTCTGTTTATGACAGGATAAAGCATGCTGAAATGGAGATAAAATTTTGAAGGAAAGATTAGATGTACTTCTTGTTAAGAAGGGGCTTGCTGAATCCCGGGAGAAAGCCAAGGCGATCATAATGTCCGGGATAGTATATGTGGATAACAACAAGGAAGATAAGGCAGGACAGACCTTTAATGAGGACGCACTTATAGAGGTCAGGGGCAATACCTTAAGGTATGTGAGCAGAGGCGGACTTAAGCTTGAGAAAGCCATGAACTGCTTCGGAGTTACCCTTGAGGGGAAGATAGCCATGGATGTGGGAGCTTCCACCGGAGGCTTCACAGACTGTATGCTGCAAAACGGTGCCGTGAAGGTTTATTCTGTAGATGTGGGACACGGACAGCTTGCCTGGAAGCTCAGAAATGATGAGCGGGTTGTGTGCATGGAGAAGACAAATATCCGTTATGTGACACCTGATGATGTGGCAGACAAGATAGATTTTGCTTCTATTGATGTGTCGTTTATATCACTTAAGAAGGTGCTCCCTGCGGTTTATGATCTTTTAACTGATGTGGGTGAGGTCGTGTGCCTTATAAAGCCACAATTTGAAGCAGGTCGTGAAAAGGTTGGCAAGAAGGGTGTTGTAAGAGAACAGTCGGTCCATGTGGAGGTTGTGGATATGATAGTTTCATTTGCAAGGGAAATGGGATTTGTGACCCTTGACCTGTCATATTCCCCTATAAAGGGACCTGAGGGCAACATTGAATATCTGCTCTATATAACCAAGGATACCTCAAGAGAGGGCAGGGAATTTGATATAAATGCCCTTGTAAAGGAATCCCACGAGAAACTGTAGATGATATATTTCCACTTTAGGTGGAATGGAGATTACTATGAAGAACTTTCTGATGGTTGTTAATCCATATAAGGATGATGAATCCACAATTTCAAGGCTGGTGGACAGTCAGATCAGGATACTGGGGGGCGATACCCTTATTACAGATGTGAGCACATTCTGTAACAGTGACCATGACAGGATGAGTGAGATGACCGGTAACATGGATTGCATACTGGTGCTTGGAGGCGATGGTACCCTTTTAAGTGTGGCGTCAGCCATTGAGGATATAGATATTCCGTTACTTGGCATAAATCTTGGAACAGTAGGCTTCCTAACAGAGGTGGAGCTTGTGGACATAGAGAGCGTGCTCTACAGGCTTGTAAATGATGATTACACCATTGAAGAGCGTATGATGTTGGAAGGTATTGTGAAAAAAACCGATGGCAGTGAATACAGAAAGAGCGCATTAAATGATGTGGTGGTATCAAGAGCCGGATTTTCAAGGATCATTGGTCTTAATGTGTACGCAGGAAACCACATGGTGGATACATATGAGGCTGACGGAGTTGTGGTGGCTACACCTACCGGGTCTACCGGATACAGCCTGTCCGCAGGAGGACCTATCGTAAGTCCGGGCGGCAGGGTCATAGTCATAACACCGGTTTCTCCACATTCCCTTACCGCCAAGAGTATAGTCATGTCCGGTGATGAGGAGATAAGGATAGAGATCGTTAAGAAGAGAAAGACCCAGGAGACGGAGGCCATCGTGGCATTTGACGGAGGCAGCGATATAGGACTTTCTGCAGGGGATGAGATATACATCAGAAGATCGGCAAATGTTACCAAGCTTATAAAGGCAACGGACAAGAATTTCTATGAGCTTCTCAGAAGCAAATTTGGGGGTGCGCAGTAGTGAAGCAGAGACGTCAGGCGAAGATAATAGAGATAGTTGAGAACAATGATATAGAAACCCAGGATGAGCTTCTGACGAAGCTTACGGAGGCGGGCTTTAACACTACCCAGGCCACCATATCAAGGGATATAAGGGATATAAATCTCACAAAGGTGTCAGTGCCGGGAGGCAGACAGAAGTATGCCCTTGGCAAAAGTGCCGGCAGGGAATCCATCAATTCCTATAAGCAGGTGCTTTCCACCTGTATATTGTCCATGGAGGCAGCAGAAAATCTCATAGTCATAAAGACTGTTTCGGGAATGGCGATGGCTGTGGGGGCAGCTCTTGACAATCTTTCCATTAATGGACTTATGGGTTGTATCGCCGGTGATGATACCCTTTTTCTTGCAGTGCGTTCAAGGGAGCTTGTGAAATCTGTTATTACTACCATCGAAAGATACCAGAAATAAGGAGAATAAATGCTATTAAATGTACATATAAAGAATCTCGCCCTCATTGAGGACGCAGATATAACCTTCACCGACGGTCTGAATATACTGACCGGTGAAACCGGTGCCGGTAAATCCATAATTATCGGTGCCCTTAAGATAGGAATGGGAGGAAGGCTTCCCAAGGATATGCTCAGAGATCCCTCGAAGGAAGGTCTGTGCCAACTTCTTTTCATTGTGAATGATGATCGGATTAAGGGGGCTCTTAAGGAGCTTGAGGTATATCCGTCTGAGGACGGAGAACTGATCATTTCCCGTAAGATCATGGGAAACAGAACCGTTAATACCATAAATGATGTGGCTGTTACGGCGGCGAAGCTCCGGGATGTGACCGCACTTTTAGTTGATATGCATGCCCAGCATGAGCAGCAGACCCTGCTTAAGAAGACTGAGCACTTAAACATACTGGATGCCTATGGCAAGAAGGTTCTTGATCCTTTAAAGGAGAATGTGAAGAAGGCGTATCACGCATATAAGGATATAGAGGAGAAGCTTGCTTCGGCTACCATGGATGACAGCGACAGAAACAGGCGTCTTGAGTTCCTTAAGTACGAGGTGAATGAGATAGAGGCAGCAGCCTTAAGACCTGAAGAGGACGAAGAGGTTGAGCGACAGTATAACAGGATGACCAATGCCAGGGACATTGTAAGTGCCGCCGGCTCTGTATATGCCGAAACAGGATATGAGGCTACGGATTCTGTTGGAAATAAGATAAGCAGGGCACTTAATTCCCTGAGGGCTGTGAAGGAGCTTGATCTGGAGCTTGAGAACATATATGGACAGCTTGTTACGGTCGACTCACTTTTGAATGATTTCAATGTGGATATAAGTGACTATATCCAGGGCATGGAATTTGACAATGAAACCTTTGAGGAGGTTGTGAAGCGTCTTGATATTATAAACAACATGAAGGGCAAATACGGAGACACCATATCTGTTATTCTTGAAGAGGCAGAAAAGAAGAAGCGGGAGATAGAGCAGCTTGAGCAGTATGACCGGTACATAGCAGAGCTTGAGAGCAGTCTTTCATCTTCCGAGGAGACCTTGAGGGCTTCAGCAGAGGAACTCAGTAAGGCAAGAAAGGCAGAGGCTGTGAAGTTATGTGACAGCATAAGGGAAGCACTGGCAGACTTAAGCTTCATGGAGGTTAAGTTTGACATGGTATTTGACAGGCTTTCATTCCCTTCTGCAAATGGTATTGATGATTGCTATTTCGTCATATCCACAAATGTAGGTGAGAAGCTCAGACCTCTTTATGAGGTGGCATCAGGCGGTGAGCTTTCAAGGATAATGCTTGCTGTTAAGTCATGTATGGCTTCCGAGGACAATATAGACACTCTTATATTTGATGAGATAGATGTGGGAATAAGCGGCATGGCAGCCCAGAAGGTGGCAGAAAAGATGAATGTCATAGCGGCAGCCCATCAGGTCATAAGCATAACCCACCTTCCACAGATAGCAGCCATGGCAGACAGCCATTACTGTATTAAAAAAATGGCAGAAAATGGTAAGACCGTGACCAAGATAGAGAGACTTTCAGCTGAAGAGTCTGTAAATGAGATCGCAAGACTTCTTGGCGGAGCTTCAATAACTGACGCGGTAATATCAAATGCCAGAGAGATGAAATCCATGGCTTCAAACATAAAGAAGTAAGCCATAAATAAGTTCGTAAATAAAAATCATAAATGTGCAGATAATAAAGTCAGTACCATCATTTTATTTTGATGGCACTGGCTTTTTCTCATTATTAGAGAAAAGATTGCAGCCGGATTTAAAGGAGAAGTACTATGCACAGATATGACAATGAGGACAGAACAAGGATCTATAAGAGGATACTTTATGGAATGTTGATATTTGGCTGTATGTGTGCAGCCTGTATCATATTTATATTTGTAAGGATGGAATATGCTGCCGATGATGAGGTCTCTGTCTACAGCGAATGTATAGAGGATAATAGTGAGGAGAAGTATGTGATCCCGTCGGGGGAGCCCATAGGTATATATATTAAGACCGACGGAGTGTTTGTGGTGAACACGGAGATAGTTGATGATGTAGAGGGAGGGCATACGTCACCCAGCCAGGGTAAGCTTAAACAAGGAGATTATATAGTGAGCATAGACGGAACTGAAGTAAATACCAGAAAGCAGGTCACAGATCTGGTCAATAAGTGCCATGGGGACTGCATCACCATTGGATACAGAAGAGACGGTGTAGTGAATGAAGTTGACATAACTCCGACGCAGGTATCGGAATCCAGCTACAAGCTGGGACTCTGGATCAAGGATGATATATCGGGAATAGGTACAATGACCTATATAGACGAAGATTCGTTTGCAGCATTGGGACACAGTGTTTCAGACTACGACACGGGTCTTGAGATGAACAGTGTAAGCGGTGGAGTATACGAGGCCACAATACTTGGTATAGATAAGTCATCCCAGGATAATCCTGGCAAGATAAGGGGAAGCATAATGTACAGCACCAAGCTTATAGGCATTGTGAATAAAAATATCTATAGCGGTGTCACAGGAAAGTTAAATAAAAACTATGTGAAGAAGCATTATGATGAGGAGGAGAAAGTCCTTCTCGGAAGCTCCGAGGATGTGTCCTTAGGAAAGGCGTACATTTACTCCAGGATAACCGGTGAGCTTGAGAAATATGAGATAAATATAGTTAGGATAGATTATGACGGGGATGTGAGAAATCTCCAGCTTAAGGTTACTGATGACAGGCTCATAGAGCTTACCGGCGGCATAGTCCAGGGCATGAGTGGTTCGCCTATAATTCAGGATGACAAGCTTATTGGAGCCGTAACCCACGTTATAGTGGATGACCCGACCATGGGCTACGGTATATTCATCGAAAATATGGAATAAAATATCAGGATTTAAAATTTTATATTTTAAAAATATTTAATATAAAAGATATTTAAAATAAATGGGCATTTAAAAAAATATAAAAAATGAGCCATACATCCTTTAGGATATATGACTCATCTGAAAATATATTTACTGTAACAATTCGCTGATATGTCTTGCCACATAAACTCCGCTGGCTGAGGCATGGGAAAGAGAGTGGGTTACACCGCTGCCATCACCTATGATGTACATTCCCTTATATTTACATTCAAGGTATTGGTTAAGCTCTACTTCCATATTGTAGAACTTCACCTCTACACCGTAGAGGAGAGTGTCGTCATTTGCAGTTCCCGGAGCAATCTTGTCAAGGGCGTAGATCATCTCAATGATACCGTCCAGTATTCTCTTAGGAAGTACAAGACTTAAGTCGCCCGGGGTTGCGGAAAGGGTAGGAGTTACAAGACCTTCCTTAATCCTGCTTTCAGTACTTCTACGACCTCTTACCAGGTCGCCGAAACGCTGTACTATTACGCCGCCGCCTAACATATTTGACAGTCTGGCTATACTTTCTCCATAGCCGTTGCTGTCCTTGAATGGCTCTGAGAAATGCTTTGAAACAAGAAGAGCAAAGTTGGTATTCTCTGTCTGCATTTCCTCGCCCTCATAGCTGTGACCGTTTACTGTAACGATTCCGTTGGTATTTTCATTTACTACTATACCATGGGGATTCATACAGAAGGTACGGACATTGTCCTCGAATTGTTTAGTGCGGTATACGATCTTGCTTTCATATAATTCGTCAGTAAGGTGTGAGAATATAACTGCCGGAAGCTCAACCCGGACACCTATATCCACACGGTTGGACCTGGTTGGTATATCAAGGGTATGACATACCTGCTCCATCCATTTGCTGCCGCTTCTTCCAACGGAGACTATGCAGTTCTTGCAACTGTAGTCACCGGCATCTGTGTGTATTACATAGCCATCATCAGGATGTTCGATGGATGTGACCGGAGTGTTGAAATAGAAGTCTGCCTTATCCTCAAGATATTCATACAGGTTCTTAAGTACGATGTAATTAACATCTGTTCCAAGATGTCTCACGGAAGCGTCAAGAAGCTTCAGCTTGTTCTGCATACATATCTTTTTGAATTTCGTTCCTGCAGTTGAGTACAGCTTTGTTCCTTCACCGCCGTATTCCATGTTGATGTCATCCACATATTTCATGAGGTCTATAGCCTGATTTTTACCGATATATTCATAGAGAGTGCCACCGAAGTCATTGGTTATGTTGTACTTTCCATCGGAAAATGCTCCTGCACCACCAAATCCACTCATGATGGAGCAACTCCTGCAATGGATACAGTTCTTTATCCTGTCACCGTCAATGGGACATTTTCTTCCGGATAATGGATTTCCTGCCTCGAATACTCCAATGGTAAGCTCCGGCTTTTTCTTCACAAGCTCATAAGTTGCAAATATTCCTCCGGGACCTGCGCCGATCACTATAACGTCGTAATGCTTCATCTGTGCTCCTCCTTGATAAAAAATCATAAAAAAACTACCGCAAGATACAATATACCTATAATTGAATTATAGATAACTATTTGCGGTAGTTAGTAGAAACATTCATCCGTATTATGAACTTATATAATCCTTATTCATGATAGCAGAATAAAGGCTATAAATCAACATTTATTTGCTGGTGGCACGGTATTGTACCGGTGCCATGCCGTATACCTTCTTGAAGGAGCGGGAGAAGTGCTCCACGTTGGCGTAGCCTATGCTTTCTGCTATGCTTTCAACGGTCATACTGGTGGTCTTAAGCAGTGTCTTTGCCTTCTTCATCCTTACCTGTCTTACATAATCACCAAATGTTACCTGTGCCTTTTCTTTGAAGTACTTGGACACATAAGGCACTGACAGATTAAGCTTCGTGGCCATATCCTCAAGAGTAACTGTCTGATAGTTGGTCTGTATGTAGTTCTTCATGGTTATGAGCCTTTCGTCGGCCTTGGCAGTGATCTCTGAAAGCGTCGGAAGCTTGTTTACAGCACATACAAGGGCATTAATGGAGGATTTGATTATATCGTCATCAATACCTACACCCCAGTAAAGCTTTTCGTTGTAGGTGATACCTACAAATGACATTGCCTTTGAAGAAGAACCGGTGGTTAAGGCGTGCTCCTCGTATACACTTAACTCGTAGCTAATCTCAAAGAACTGCTTTATGGTGTTGGATACTGCGTCAAGACGGCCGTTTCCGTTGGCCTCTATTTTATTTATATGGTTGTCGTAGGCTATGGAGGCTTCTGCCATGATACCGTTTATCTGCTTGAAGTGGCATTCTGGTATCTGGAAGCGGGTATGGGTTGACACATAATTATCTATAAGTATGTCATATATCAGGTCAGGGGAAAGCTCCTTGTGAGCCTCGTCAGATACATGCTTTACCAGGTATCCGAATTCCTCACGCATCTTATCCGGAAGGGTTATTCCGTAGTTCTGCTTAAGTATGTAGTTGACGCCGCCCTTTCCTGACTGGCTGTTGATTCTTATTACATCAGATTCGTAGGCACGTCCCACATCCTTTGGATCTATAGGAAGATATGGCACTGACCATTTGTGCAGGTGCTTCTCCTTGCGCCATGTCATTCCCTTTGATATAGCGTCCTGATGGGAGCCGGAGAATGCGGTAAATACCAGATCGCCTGAGTAAGGAGTTCTTTCATGCACATGCATTCTGGTGAGACGCTCATAGCAGGCACGGATCTCGGACATATTGGAGAAGTCAAGCTGTGGATCGACGCCCTGGGAGAACATGTTCATGGCGAGGGCTACTATATCAACATTGCCGGTACGCTCACCGTTGCCGAAGAGAGTACCTTCTATTCTGTCTGCACCGGCCAGAAGTCCCATCTCTGCGTCGCTTATGCCGCAGCCTCTGTCGTTATGAGGATGAAGGCTTAAGGTTACGGCATCCCTGTTGTGGAGGTTCTTGCTTAAGTATTCCACCTGTGTTGCAAATACATGCGGCATTGCTATCTGTACGGTGGTAGGAATATTGATTATAACCTTATTTGAAGCCTTAGGCTCCCATACATCTATAACTGCGTTACATACCTCAAGGGCATAGTCAACCTCGGTTCCCGGGAAGCTTTCAGGGCTGTACTCAAAGGAGAAGCTGCCGTCTGTTTCATCAGCAAGACGCTTTAAGAGCTTTGCTCCTTCCACGGCAATCTTCTTGATCTCTTCCTTGTCTTTCTTGAATACCTGCTCCCTCTGGGCAACAGAGGTGGAGTTGTAGAGATGGATCACAGCATGGCCAGCGCCTTTAACAGCCTCGAAGGTTTTCTTTATTATGTGTTCTCTTGCCTGGGTAAGTACCTGTATGGTTACATCCTCGGGGATCATATTATTGTCTATAAGCGCTCTTATGAAGTTGTACTCTGTTTCGGAGGCGGCAGGGAAGCCTACCTCGATCTCCTTGAAGCCTATGTCCACCAACATCTTGAAGAATTCCAGCTTCTCCTCAAGGCTCATAGGCTCAATAAGTGCCTGGTTGCCATCCCTTAAATCTACGCTGCACCATATAGGTGCCTTGTCTACATGATCCTTCTTCACCCAGTCGTATGTACAGACAGGTGGCATAAAATATGCTCTTTCGTATTTATCGTAGCCTTTCATAACGTACCTCCTATAACAAAACATCGGTCCATTAAGATTTTGCATGTGGTAGCACTATTCTAAATGTGTCTTCGGCACTTAGTACTTCTTTTGACAAAAAATATCAACCGTTTTGATGTTTGTTATCATAACACACAAAAAATGACATTTGAATGATTAAATTTAATCAATCTACATGATTAATATTAATATCTACGGCGTAGAATGTAATATGGGGGTTACTTTTGGTCATATGCTGTGAGTGTGTGTCGCAACTTGCGTCTTAAAGCATATTCCCAATTAATATGGGCAAATATATAATAATTTATGCGAGATATGTAAGGTTACCCCAGGTGCCTTTACAGTATATAAAAGTTGATTTGGAGGTAGATATGAGCAGGGTTAAGGTGCTTATAGCAAAGCGGGACAAAAGAGAAGCGGAACAGCTAAGCACTGCGTTAAAGGATACAGGTAATTGTGAGATAACAGGAATGTGTCATGAGGGCGATGAGGTGGCAGGCAGGGTAAGTGCCAGAACACCGGACGTTATAGTGACAGATGAAATGCTGGGAGATAAGAGCCTCATAGATATAGTTGAGGATATAAAGAACAGAACAGGAGTGGACAACCTTAAGTTTATGGTAATGGCAGATGTGGGCCATGAGAAATATCTGGAGTTTCTCTGCAGGGCACTGGAAAACTGCGCGGTGCTTAAGGTGTTCAACAAGGACGGAGATCCGGAGCTGTTAAAGAAAGAGATAGTTTCATTTGCAAGGAGCAGCAAGAATGTTCCCTATGGAAGTGGGACCACCATACCGGATGAAGGAGAATTGATGGGTATAATAACCGGCATAATACACGAACTTGGAGTTCCGGCTCATATTAAAGGATATCAATATCTGAGAAGTGCCATACTTATGGCAGTGGAGGACATGGACATTCTTAATTCCATAACAAAACAGTTATACCCCGGTATAGCCAAGGTTTACAACACTACGCCTTCAAGGGTGGAGCGTGCTATAAGACATGCCATAGAGGTTGCATTCGGAAGAGGAAAATTAGATACGATAAATGAAATGTTTGGTTATACCATAAGTGCAGGAAAGGGAAAACCGACAAATAGTGAATTTATTGCACTGATCGCAGACAAAATTAGACTTGACAACAGACGTAAGACGGCATAATATATTACTGTGATATCAAAAACAATATCATATGCAAAACACACAACAGCATGCTATATAATATGAGCGTTATAGTGTGCACCAGGGTAGAAAAGGGGAATAAGAACATGAATGAAAAGGGAAACATGATGAAAGTAGTAATTGCAGACAGTAACTGTCTGTCAATAGCAGAGGATCTTGCACGTTCAGGGGACGAAAGAATTGAGATTGTGGAATGTGTAAAAGACGGAAATCGTGCGTTGGCTGCTATCAAAAGACATCAGCCTGAGGTAGTTATAATTGATATCTGTCTTGCGGGTATTGATGGTCTTGGAGTTATTGAACAGCTTAAGGCAGAAAATCAGATGGAGAATACAGTGTTTATTGTATTATCATCCTTGTATTCACAGAAGCTGATCAATTGTGCATTCGAGCTTGGTGCTACATATTACATGAGAAAGCCATATAAGCCGGAGATACTGGCAAGGCGTATTACACAGATGTATAATCTTAAGCTGAGAAAAGATACTGACTCTCATGGAGAGCTTATCTGTATGGGCAATGATCTGAAGATACCGGATGGTATTCCTGATCTCATGGCAGAGGTTACAGAGATCATCAGAGATATAGGTATCCCTGCCAATATAAAAGGATACCAGTATATAAGAGAGGGCATTATAATGTGTGTAAATGACAGTAATAATCTCAATTACATCACAAAGCTTCTGTATCCTTCCATTGCAAAGAAATACAATACTACATCATCTTCTGTTGAGAGAGCTATAAGACATGCCATAGAGGTGGCATTTGCAAGGGGGCAGATAGATACGATAAATGACATGTTCGGATATACGGTCAATGCCTTTAAGGGCAAGCCGACTAACTCGGAGTTTATAGCCATGATAGCGGACAAGCTCAGGATCAAGTATAAGAAGAGAGCATAAAATGGGATAATGAAGCCTTGACAGATATCTGCGGAAGCCTCATATAGTATTTGAAAAAAGACCGGAAAAGTGTATAATATAATCAGCACATTGTGTGCAGTATAAAGTACATTGAGGTGGAATTCTAATGATAGAAACTGTTGCGTCTGCGGATATGCTGATCGAAGAGGTTATAAGGGTAAAAAAGAATCACCTTGAGCCTGATATGACTACCGGCAGGGAGAAGAGACTTAGTATAGTGTCCGGTATACATGGCGATGAGGTGGCGGGACAGTATATCTGCTATGAAATTATCAGGCGGATAAAAAGTGAGTTCACAAAGCTTAAGGGAATAGTGGATGTATATCCATTTTTAAATCCAATGGGACTCGAGTCAAGATACAGGGATATACCGGTTATAGATATTGACATGAATACGGTGTTCCCGGGCTCGGCTGATGGTACGGTTGGGGAGTACATTGCAGCCAAGGTAGTTGAGGATATAGATGGGTCGGATATATGTCTTGATGTACATTCAAGCAGTGTATATCTCAAGGAGATCCCCCAGGTCAGAGTGAACTCTGATATAGCTGATGACATAATAGAGTATGCGTCAAGGCTTAATACGGACGTAGTGTGGGTACATCCATCATCTACGGTTATGCCGGGAAGTATAGCGTATGCCCTTAATGATATCGGAGTAAAAACTATGGTGGTGGAGTCCGGTGTGGCTCTGACCATTGATTATGAATATTGCAGCCAGATAGTGGAGGGTATATTCTCACTTATGGAGTACATGGGCATATGGGATGGCTGCGCAAATAATACCCACATGCCGAAGATAGCCGCTGATGCGGATGTTGCCTTTGTTAATGCAGAGAGCAGCGGAATATTTATCCCTTCAGTAAAACATTCGGGGCTTATAAAGCGCGGAGGCGAGATAGGCAAGATCGTCAATGTGCTCACCGGTTCTATAGAAGAAGTAATTAAATCTCCCAGAACAGGAGTGGTATTTTCACTCAGGTCTTATCCTATAATAGAGGAAGGCTCTCTTGTGGCAAGAGTGTTTGGAGGTCCTGATGAATAAAGAGATAGTTTACTCAATGAATACTGCTTACAGGGGTGAATACACAATATACGGCTATTCCTTCGGAAGCGGAGAAAAGGCAGCATGCATAATCGGAGCCTTAAGGGGAAATGAATACCAGCAGCTCTATATAAGCTCGCTGCTGTCAAAAAAGCTTTATGATCTTGAGACAAGAGGCTCTATAGTTGCAGGAAAGAGGATATTGCTGATACCGTCACTTAATTACAGCTCCATGAATATGGGACAGAAGTACTGGATATCGGACAATGCGGATCTTAACAGGGCTTTTCCGGGTAATCCGGAAGGGCAGGCGGTAAGCAGAATCGCTGATGCGGTGCTTTCTTATACAGATGGCTATGCCTATGGAATACAATTCGCAAGCTTTTATATGGAGGGGCAGTTTATCCCTCATGTAAGGATGATGGAGACAGGAAGACAGAGTAATTCATTGGCGAACCTTTTTGGTATGCAGTATGTGCTTACGGCAGAACCGAGAGCATATGACAGGGCAACTCTTAATTATAACTGGCAGATGAACGGAACCGAGGCGTTCTCGATATATTCCGGAGCTACGGAGAGGATTGATGAAGTAAGTGCCAACAATGCCGTATCGGCAGTGCTCAGGTTCCTTACCAGAATGGGTATCATAAGATATAACTGCCACGCAGGATATATCTCCACGGTTTTGGATGAGGAGGAATTACTCAGCATAAGATCGGATAAGGCAGGCGGTTTCTTCAGAAGACTGGCAGGTCCGGGAGACGAGGTCACCAGAGGAGATATAATCGCCAATATCGTAAATCCTATGACTGGTGATGTGAAATCCCAGATATATGCCCCTACTGACGGAATAATATTCTTCGCTGAGGAGGCACCTATGGTGTACCAGAATTCGGTTATTTTCAAAATGATACGACGATTACACAATTAATCTGAAATTACAGCTATTCAAGATTTAATAAAAGTGCTATTATTATGTATGTATGTGCATGATAACAGCACTTTTATTTATTGTAATGATGTCTGTGACATCGTTACGCCGCAGCACTCCCCCCAATTTTAAAGGGTGCTGCTCCAATCGTTTCTAAGAAAATTAATTTACATTACGGAGGTCTACCATGAGTAAGGTAAGAAGAGTTTACGTTGAAAAAAAGCCGGACTACGCAGTTAAGGCTAAGGAACTCCATGACGAGATCAAGAGCTATCTTAATATTGATGCTGAATATGTAAGAGTACTTGTCCGTTATGATGTTGAGAATCTTTCAGATGAGACATACAGAAAAGCAATCAATACCGTATTTTCTGAGCCACCTGTAGATATGGTCTATGAGGGCGACGAGCTTCCAATGCAGGACACAGATAAGGTGTTCTCTGTAGAAGCGCTTCCGGGACAGTTCGATCAGAGAGCAGATTCTGCGGAGCAGTGTGTAAAACTTCTTAATGAGGATGAGGATCCTATCATAAAGACTGCAACTACATATATTCTTTCAGGAAATGTTACAGACGAGCAGCTTAAGAGCGTTATGGAATATTGTATCAACCCTGTCGACTCAAGAGCCTGTGGTCTTGAGATCCCAGAGACTCTTGTTACTGAGTATGATGAGCCTGCGGATGTTATCATATTTGACGGATTTAAGGATATGCCTGAGGACAAGCTTAAGGAGCTTTATGAGTCCCTTGGTCTTGCCATGACATTTAAGGATTTCCTTCATATCCAGAATTATTTTAAGAATGACGAGAAGAGAGATCCTTCCATGACTGAGATCAGAGTCCTTGACACATACTGGTCAGATCACTGCCGTCATACCACCTTCTCCACAGAGCTTACGGATGTAACCTTTGACGATGGAGATTACAAGGAGCTTCTTGAGAAGACATTTGACGCATATCGTGCTGAGATGAAGGAGATGTACAAGGACAGAGACGACAAGTTCGTATGTCTTATGGATATAGCCCTTATGGGTATGAAGCAGCTTAAGGCAGCAGGAAAGCTTGATGACATGGAAGTATCAGATGAGATAAATGCATGTTCGATAGTAGTTCCTGTGGAGGTTGACGGTGTTACTGAGGAGTGGCTGGTATTCTTCAAGAACGAGACCCACAACCATCCTACAGAGATAGAGCCGTTCGGTGGTGCTGCCACATGCTTAGGCGGAGCTATCCGTGACCCGCTTTCAGGAAGAGGCTATGTATACCAGGCCATGAGAGTTACAGGTGCTGCAGATCCTACAAAGTCCCTTAAGGAGACACTTCCTAACAAGCTTCCACAGAGAAAGATTGTTACCACAGCTGCCCATGGTTACAGCTCATACGGTAACCAGATCGGACTTGCAACAGGACTTGTAAATGAAATATATCATCCGAATTATGTTGCCAAGAGAATGGAGATCGGTGCTGTCATGGGTGCTGCTCCAAGACGTGCGGTTAAGAGACTTACATCAGATCCCGGGGACATGATAATCCTTTTAGGCGGACGTACAGGACGTGATGGCTGTGGCGGAGCTACAGGTTCATCAAAGGCTCATGATTCACACTCCCTTGAGAGCTGTGGTGCAGAGGTTCAGAAGGGTAATCCTCCTACAGAGAGAAAGATACAGAGACTCTTCAGAAGAGAAGAGGTTTCTTCACTTATAAAGAAATGTAACGACTTCGGTGCCGGCGGTGTATCTGTTGCCATCGGAGAGCTGGCAGACGGTCTTACAGTAGACCTTGACAAGGTTCCTAAGAAATATGCAGGTCTTGACGGAACAGAGCTTGCTATCTCAGAGTCTCAGGAGCGTATGGCTATAGTAGTAGATCCTGCCGACGTGGACAAAATGCTTGGGTATGCAGAAGAGGAGAACCTTGAGGCTGTAGTTGTTGCGGTAGTAACAGAGGATCCTAGACTTGTCCTTAAGTGGAGAGGCAAGGAGATCGTTAATATAAAGAGAGCATTCCTTGACACCAACGGTGCTCATCAGGAGACAACAGTTAAGGTTAATGTTCCAAGCAAGGCAGATAACTACTTTGATGAGGTTAAGGAGCCTGCTGATGTTAAGAAGGCATGGCTTGATACACTGTCAGATCTTAATGTATGTTCACAGAAGGGGCTTGTGGAGATGTTCGACAGCTCCATCGGTGCTTCAACAGTAACAATGCCATACGGCGGTAAGTATCAGCTTACACCAACCCAGACAATGATAGCTAAGCTTCCTGTACTTAAGGGAAAGACAGATACCATCACCATGATGAGTTACGGTCTTGATCCATATCTTTCAAGCTGGAGCCCATATCATGGTTCAGTATACGCAGTGCTTACATCAGTTGCCAAGATCGCGGCAGCAGGCGGAGATGTTTCAAAGATAAGACTTACCTTCCAGGAGTACTTTAAGAGACTCGGAACAGATCCATACAGATGGGGTCAGCCACTGGCAGCACTTCTTGGTGCATATGATGTCCAGATCGGTCTCGGACTTCCGTCAATAGGTGGTAAGGACAGTATGTCAGGTACATTTAATGACATAGATGTTCCTCCTACACTTTGTTCATTTGCAGTTGACGTATCAAGCTACAAGCATGTTGTTACACCTGAGCTTAAGGCAGCAGGCGATGTCCTTGTAAGACTTGATGTTGATAAGGATGAGAATGACATTCCTGTATATGCTGATGTCCTTGATAAGTATGACAAGCTCCATAAGGCAATTACAGAGGATAAGATCGAGGCTGCTTATGTAATAGGCTTCGGAGGTCTCATTGAGGCTGTATCAAAGATGGCATTCGGTAATAAATTCGGTGTTGCAATAGATGATGGTGTAACAAAGAGGGAGCTTGTTTCCAAGGATTACGGTTCTATCATCCTTGAGGTTAAGCCTGAGAATGTTGACAAGCTTGGAGTTACAGTTAAGAAGATCGGTACTGTAAATGACAGTGCGGCCTTCACATACGGTGATGTGACAGTAACTGTTGAGGAAGCCATCAAGGCATGGACAACAAAGCTTGAGAAGGTATTCCCAACAAAGAGCAAGGTTCCTCAGACAGAGATCAACACAGGTCTCTTTGACGCAAAGACCGTATATACATCAAAGAACAAGGTTGCTAAGCCAAAGGTATTCATCCCTGTATTCCCTGGTACCAACTGTGAGTATGATTCAGCTAAGGCATTTGAGAGAGCAGGAGCTGAGGTTCAGACAGTAGTATTCAGGAATATGACAGCTCAGGGAATAAGAGATTCAGTAGACGCATTTGCCAAGGCAATAAGCGATTCACAGATCATAATGTTCCCGGGTGGTTTCTCAGCAGGTGATGAGCCTGACGGATCAGGTAAGTTCATTGCCACAGCTTTCAGAAATGCCAAGATCTCAGAGGAGGTTATGAAGCTCCTTAATGAGAGAGACGGACTTGCCCTTGGTATCTGTAATGGTTTCCAGGCACTTATCAAGCTTGGTCTTGTACCATACGGTGAGATCAGACCACAGAGTGAGACGTCACCAACACTTACAATGAACAGCATTGGACGTCACCAGTCCAAGATCGCATACACAAAGGTTGTTACAAACAAGAGCCCATGGCTTGCCCAGGCTGAGCTTGGCGGAGTTTATTCTATTCCTATCTCACATGGTGAGGGTAGATTCGTTGCCAGCAAGGAATGGTGCGAGAAGTTATTTGCAAATGGACAGGTAGCTACCCAGTATGTAGACTTAAACGGAAATCCAACAATGGATGAGTACTACAATGTAAATGGTTCTTACTATGCTATCGAAGGTATCACAAGTCCTGACGGACGTGTCCTTGGTAAGATGGGTCACTCAGAGCGTATCGGTGAGGCTGTTGCTGTGAATATCTACGGCAACCAGGATCAGAAGATATTTGAGAGTGGTGTGGCTTACTTCAAGTAAGAGTAATATAAATATTAAAACTATACAGAGCGCATGATGCTTGACCGGTGTCATGCGCTTTGAAGATATGTAGGGAGATTTGTATGACAGAGAATAAAAAGAAAAGATGTATATGGTTGTATTTCGTGGCATTTGCAATTCCGGTGCTTGCCATGCTTGCTCATATGTTTCTTACTAATTGCTATCCTTTCGGGGGGAATACTATTTTAATTCGTGATGCGGATAGTCAATATGTTCCTTTCTTGAATTACATGGTTGAAAAAATTAAATCGGGCGGCTCACTTCAATTTGACTGGCATAGTGGATTGGGAAATGATTATTATGCAACATTTTTCTATTATCTTGCCAGCCCGTTTAATCTCCTGATGTTCCTGTTTGGTGCATCCCATATGGAAATTGGGGCGCTGGTGATATTCCTTGTGCAGATAGGCGGATGTGGAGTTACGGCATTGTATTTCTTCAGACATACAAGATATAACAGGCTTACAACAGGAAAGAATATGATGAGCCTGCTGTTTGCCATGGGTTATGTTATGTGTGATTATATATTGGCATATCAGTATAATTTCATATGGCTTATAAACCTTATGCTTACTCCTCTTGTATTGCTCGGCATAGAATATATGGTTGACAGAAGGGATTACAGGTTATATTTTGTCTCATTACTTCTTACATTGATCACTAATTTTTATTTTGCCTGGTATGTGTGTATATTCGCAGTGATATATTTCATAGACCAGCACTATGATGGGGCGAAGGATTTCTTTAAGAAATTTTTGAAGTTCGTGTGTGCTTCGGTTGTGGCGGCACTTTGTGCTGCCGTGGTGCTGATACCATGTTATCTCACTGTTTTTAATAGAGATGAGGATAGTTACTGGTATACACTTGATATGCTTGGATATGGATATTTTGGCAAATTTTCAGATTTTATCAGTGGTTTTTTCTTTGGACATGAAATTGACTCTTTGGGATTTGAGGCATTTGTTAATAACAATTATTGCGGCATTTTTACAATTATTTTTATATTGATATTTATGTTTAGCAGTAAGATTGATAAAAAGCATAGAATTAAAAGAACCGTAGAGATCATAGTTATTTCCATATTGTTTAACTGGATTGTGGCATCCTATGTATTGCAGGGCTTTGCCATACCCCATTGCTTCATAAGCAGATTTATGTTTATGCTTATTATGATGATGTTGATCACCGCATTGGAATGTTTGGAGAGCGTGGATGACGTCAGATACAGGTACATTTTTGTAGCATTTGTGCTTTGGATGACCTTATGTTCAGTGGGACTGTTTATGTCATCAGATGCCGGTACAATATTGGGAGTATTTATAACAGTTTTGCTCGGGGCGTATTATTTTATATGTTTAATTCTCTTAAAGAGAAAGAGTATAAAGAAAATAAGCTTATACGTTAATATATTCGTGTTTGGAATACTGGAACTTTTTGCAAATGCTTTGTTGTGTTCTGGCAAGGAATACGAATATCCGAGCAGGAAAAAGACGAGTTATGAAAAATGGGAACCGGTATATTCCGGTTTGAACGTGAATGAGGGGGAAAGAAAAGCTGCATGGGTAGGAGATACAAATTCTGCATATTGTGCGGATGGCAGCATATTCTCATCTATAATAAATACCGATGTTTTAAGGCTGTATAAAAATCTTGGGCTGACATATCAGGAAAATGGTGTGGTTTATACATACCATGGTACCACACCTATATCAACGTCATTATTTAATATGAGGTATGTTTTGACAGATTCTCCTCGATCTTTCGGTGGATATGAAATTGAAGACATTGTTGATGGATATGATATATTGGGTCCTCAGCAACAACTGTCATTTGGATATGTTTTCCCGGATGATATCTTAAATTGGAACAGTGACATGGTTGGCGATATTCATGAAGGGGAAATAGTTACTCCAATGGATGTTCAAAATGATTTGACAGAAAATGTTTTGAATGTTGGCAAAGTGTTCAATGAATATGATCCGGGTAATATGCATATTTCGACATCCGGATGTATAGCACTTGGAAAGAAGAAAAAGGTTGCAGATATTGGTATTCCTAGGTACTTGAAGAAGAGATCGGGAATATGGTACCGCAATCTGGGAATAGACACCAGTACTAAGTCTATAATAACTATGCAATTTACAGTGCAGGATGAAGGGGACGTATATGCCTATGTACGTGACAGTGATAATTCTATTACCTATAATGTGTGGGTGGATGACCAGAATGTCTGCCAGAGTTTATATAAATGTTGTGCAGGCGTGATACATATAGGGGATTTGCATAAGGGACAACAAGTTACAATCAATGTGGCTGTTACATCAGCAATACTTTCATATGGTGTGTCAGATGTTAAGCTGTATACAATAAATAACGAAGTTGTTGATGAATATTATAAAAAAATAAATCAATCTTCAGTATACGTTGACTCTTTTGAAGATACAAATGTAAAATTAAGTGTGAATGCTGAAAATGATGGAATCTTATACATGGCAATCCCATATTTCAGAGGCTTTAAGGTTTATGTGGATGGCGAGAGAAGCGACATAGTAAAGGTTGGCGGTGCAATGCTTGGCGTACAGATAAATGCCGGAGAGCACGATATACAGATTACCTATAGAACATATGGGCTTATCCCGGCAATGATCATAAGTATTATAGGGTGGATGCTTGTGGTGTTGTATTTGAGGTTAAGAAAGACAAAAGAGAAATGATTTAATATGTTCTGATTGTATGTAAGGAGAATTTTATTATGGAGAAAAAAAGGAAATATTTATGGTTGTATTTTGTAGCATTTATTATTCCGGTGTTTACTATGCTTGCCCATATGTTTCTTACTAACTGCTATCCTTTTGGAGAAAACACTATAATGATAAGAGATGCGGATGCTCAGTATGTTCCTTTCTTGAACTATATGGTTGAGAAGGCTAAAACAGGAGGATCACTTCAATTTGATTGGCACAGCGGATTGGGTAGTGATTATTATGCAACATTTTTCTATTATCTTGCCAGCCCCTTTAATCTGCTGATGTTCCTGTTTGGTTCATCCCATGTGGAGCTTGGAGCACTGGTGATATTCCTTGTGCAGATAGGTGGATGTGGTGTTACGGCTCTGTATTTCTTCAGACATACAAGATATAACAGGCTTACGACCGGAAGAGATATGATGAGCCTGCTGTTTGCCTCAGCCTATGAAATGTGCGGCTACATGCTGGCATATCAGTATAATTTTATATGGCTTATAAGCCTTATGCTTACACCATTGGTTTTGCTGGGCATAGAATATATGGTAGACAGGAGAGATTACAGGCTATATTTCATCACATTGCTTCTTACACTGTTGACCAATTTTTACTTTGCCTGGTATGTGTGTATATTTGCCATGATATATTTTATAGACCAGCACTTTGATGGTATAAAAGATTTCTTAAAAAAACTGCTCAGATTTGTAGGGGTATCAGTTACTGCTGCAATATGCTCAGCTGTTGTACTTGTTCCATGCTATCTGAGTGTTTTGAATAAAGGCGGCGATGCAAGCAGCCAAAATTTAAGCAATATAAATTTTGCATATTTTGGAGATGTGGCAGATTTCCTGAGAGGCTTTTTCCTGGGAGAGAAGCTGGATACCATGGGTGGAAGCTGGTTTGTAAACAATAATTATTGTGGAATATTTACGATTGTTTTAGTTTTATGCTTTGTATTTAATGCCGATATAAGTAAAAAACACAGGCTTAAAAGAGTGGCTGAGTTGATTGTGATTTCGGTGGTATTTAACTGGATTGTTGGTGTATATGTTTTGCATGGTTTTACTATACCACATGGACTGTTAAGCCGTTTTATGTTCATTCTTATCATGATGCTTTTGATCACAGCAATGGAATGTCTTCAGGGGATAGAAACTGTGAAATATAAATTCGTTGCTGTTTCCTTTGTATTATTTGCCGGGATTTACGCAACAGGATTACTGATGTCAGATGAAATTGGTTCAGTGATCGGATTACTGGCTACAGTGCTGCTTGGAGTATATTATTTTGTATGCCTGATTTTTTTGAAGAGAAAAAGCATAAAAAAAATCAGTCTGTATGTGAATATATTTATATTTGGAATACTGGAGCTCTTTGTAAATGCTATAATCTCTTCAGAGGAGGCTGTTGCATACTCACATCTTAAAATAGCAAAATATGATGAATGGAAGTCGATATATGAAAAAGCTGATATAGATAATGGAGGGAGAAAAGCAGCCTGGATTGGAGATGATAGTACGGCATATTATTCAGATGCAGGTGTTTATTCCTCAGTAATTAATTCAGATGTTTTGAAATTGTATAGTAACATGGGATTGATGACTCAGAATAGTGGTGTAGAGTATGCATATCGATGCACAACACCGATTTCGGCTTCTTTATTCAATGTCAGTCAGGTGCTGACTGACAAGCCGGCGTTATTTGGAGGATACCAAATTGTAGAGAATAATGGTGGTTATTATACAATGAAACCGGAGAAAAATATCAATTTTGGTGAGGTGGTGCCGGAGAAAGTGCTGGATTGGAACTGTGATATGGTTGGGTACAGCTATGGCGGAGAGATGTATACACCTATGGATGTTCAGAATGATCTTACAGAGAATGTATTCGGAATTGGAAATGTGTTTGATGAATATATTCCGGATAATATACAGATATCATCAGAGAGGTGTATGGTACTAGGCAGGAATAAGAGATTATCGGATATATCTATGCCAAGATATCTGGAGAAATCTGATGGAATATGGTATCGGAATATGAATATAGATTCGGATCTGCATCCTATCATAAATATGCAGTTTAAGGTGAATGAGGATGCAGATATATACGCTTACATAAGTGATGATGTCAACTATATCAGATATGGTCTGGAGATAGATGGGCAGAATGTTTGTATGGATTTGTTAAAAACCAATTCTGACCTGGTTCACATTGGAAATCTTAAGAAAGGACAGATAGTAAGACTGTCTGTTGCCAACACTTCTGAAGCTCTGACAGATGGGGTTACTACAATAAAGCTGTATTCGTTAGATCAGGATGTGGTTGATAAGTATTATGATCAGATAAATCAGTCGGTATTTAAAGTGGATTCCTTCGAGGATACTGAAATAACCGGCAGCGTAGATGCAAAAGAGGATGGTATTTTATATACATCTATACCATATTACAGAGGCTTTAAAGTATATGTAGATGGAGAAAAGGCAGAGATTGTCAAGGTTGGAAATGCCATGATCGGTGTGAGGATAGATAAGGGAAACCACAACATTCGGATAAAATACAGAACCTATGGTCTTGTTACAGGATTGATCATTACAGCAGCAGGCTGGATACTGGTGGCTTTTTTCGTTATAAGAAGGAGACGTAAGAATGGTTAGAAAAGTATTAAAGATACTTGCCAGAGCTATGTCATGCATATTTATGATGATCGGAATATGCATGATAATCACAATGCGATGGGAGAAGGTTAATATCGGACAACCAAACTTTGAGAAGATAATATTCTCAATTACAACGAGGATTGAGGGTGCGAACATGTACCCATTTTATAATCTTATTATATTCAATATTATTGCAGTTGTTGTGACATTGGTAGTGACTATAATTCTCTTTAGATTAAGGAAGAAAATAGTTTATCGTGTTTATGGGATAGTGTCGTTATGTCTTGTTGTCATATGTTGTATCTATGCTAATGCAACCATGGATATATATTCATATGTAAAGGGGCATTTTATTAAAACTAACATATACGAAGAAAACTATGTTGATCCACAGTCCGTTGAGATTGTATTCCCGGAGAAGAAGAGGAATCTCGTGTATATATATATTGAGTCCATGGAGATTACTTATGCAGATGAAAAGGCAGGAGGTGTGATGGAACGGAATTTTATTCCGAACCTGACGGCTCTTGCTACAGAGGGAGAGAATTTTTCCTGCGATGGAGAGCTTAACGGAGCGTATGAGGTTACCGGTACAGGCTGGACTGCTGCAAGCGAAGTGGCTCAGACCAGTGGAGTGTCTCTTAAGGATTATAAGAGGTCAGATGCATTTCTGCCCGGTGTGGTTACTCTTGGTGAGATATTAAGGGATAATGGTTATATACTTGAGTATATCTGTGGAAGCTCGGCACTTTTTGCTGACAAGAGACAGTATTTCACAGAACATGGAGAATATGATATAAGAGATTACCATTATATGATAGACAATAAGCTGATTCCTGAAGATTATAAAGTCAATTGGGGAGTTGAGGATGAGAAGGTATTTGATTATGTGAAAGATGAGATATTAAGACTTGAGGAGGGTGATGCTCCATTTTGTCTGCAGATCACGACGGCAGATACACATTTCCCTGACGGATATAAATGCAGGCTGTGTGGTGACACCTCAGATATACAATATGAGAATGTGATCATGTGCTCTGACAAACAGATATATGAATTTGTAATATGGCTGCAGGAACAGAGCTGTTACGAAGATACGACGATTGTACTGACGGGAGATCATCTCACAATGGATCAGAATTATATTAGCCAAAAAAATATACCGGAGGATTACACGAGACGTGTTTATACTACAATTATCAATTCCTCATGTGAATATACGCTGAGGTATGATAGGGAATTTGCGGTATTTGACTTGTATCCCACAACTCTTGCTGCCATGGGAGCCCGGATAGAAGGCAACAGACTGGGACTGGGAGTGAACCTGTACTCTGATATCCCTACATTGGTAGAAAAGATGGGATTGGCGAAATTAAACAGCGAGCTTGAGAAGAAATCAGTATATTATGACGAGAAATTAAAGCAGTAAGGAATATTTGTAATGGACGAAATCAGTAATAATAAGAATAATTATGTAAATGAGAATGAAACCGATATTAAGAATGAAAAGGGTAACGGGAATAAAATTGGCAATGGAAAAGATAGTGCACATAAATTTGGCATGAAAGATTTCCTGAAGACGGTGGGCAGGATTATTGCTATGTTGGTTCTGACAGCTTCATTATTGTGTGCACTTGTGTCTAACTGGCTTGTGCGTAATCTTGGAACCAGGGATTTGTATGGAACCATATTCTCTATAGCACAAGGTGGAGATGGGGCGAATATGGAACCTTTTTATCCTATAATTGCTGAGAGCATAATTCTGATAGTTGTGGCTGTGACGGTTTCAGAGATTTTGTTCTGGGTGTTCAGAGACAGGGGAAGAAAGTGGTTTTATTCTGTATATATTATGGCAGTTATATCTACATTTATAGTCTGCTTGCAGTATTTGGAGGATGAAGTGGGTGCACTTACTCTTATTGAAGGAAAGCTCAATAATAGTAAGCTGTTTGAAGATGAGTATGTGGATCCTGACGAAGTGAAGATAACTTTTCCGGCTGGTAAGAGAAATCTTATATATATTTCCATAGAATCAATGGAAGATACATTTTCATCGGTGTATTATGGTGGAGCTTTTGGCAGAGATGTGATACCTGAACTTACTGCATTGCAGCTTGACCCGGATAATGTGAACTTCACGGCAGAGCATGAGAAGTTAAATGGGGCATATACTCCGGCGAACACTGCCTGGACAGCTGCCAGTCAGGTTGCACAGACCTCGGGGGTTCCACTTAAGGATTATACCAGTGGGGACAGGTACATGCCGGGTGTTGTAAGTATTGGCGATATACTTGGCAGATATGGGTATAAACAGGTGTATATTGCAGGCTCTGATATGAACTATGCTGATATGAGTGAATATTATAGCCAGCATGGTGGATATGAGATGCAGGATATGACCTATGCTGTAGATAATGGATTGGTTCCGCCTGATTATTTTGAGAACTGGGGCTATGAGGATGAGAAGCTGTTTCAATTTGCAAAGGATGAGCTTAGCAAGATAGGAGATGACAGCCAGCCTTTTAATCTTTTCATTGCTACAATGGATACACATTTTATTGATGGATATAAATGCAGGCTGTGTCCGGATGATTCTGATATACAGTATGAGAATGTATTGACCTGCGCTTCGACACAGATTGCTGATTTCGTAGAGTGGATTAAGAAACAGGATTTTTATGAGGATACAACTATAATTCTCTCCGGGGATCATCCTACAATGGGACATAACTATATAAGTGAAAAGAACGTGCCTGATAAATATGATAGAAAGACCTATGTGGTTATCATAAATTCCGGTAAGACATATACCCTTGACTATGACAGACAGTTTACAGTATTTGACATGTATCCTACTACACTTGCGGCAATAGGAGCAGAGATAGAGGGGGACAGGCTGGGACTTGGTGTTAATCTGTTCTCTGACACACCGACATTGCTTGAAAAGTACGGTTATGACAAGCTTAATGATGAACTGGAGAAGAAGTCGGAGTATTATAATACGAAGCTTAAAACGGTGGAATGATATAGTGGATGGGGAGTCGGAGGGTTTCGACTCCTCTTTGAGGTTCGGTAATGAAAAAAATTGATAGTAATGAAGAAAAGATAGAAAATAAAAATAATATAGAAAATGAAGATAATATAGGATATAGAATTAGCGTAAAAGCTTTCTTGAAGATTGCAGGCAGAGCATTTGCTGTGATTGTCTTAACAGCTTCGCTTTTGTGTGCCCTTGTGTCAGACTGGCTTGTGAGTCATCTGGGAACAAGAGATTTATATGGAACCATATTCTCCATAACACAGGGAGGCGACGGGGCGAATATGGAGCCGTTTTATTCTATAATTGCCGAGAGCATAATCCTGATAGTTGTAACTGTTGTGGGTTCGGTGGTTCTGTTCAGGGTGTTCAGGAACCGGGGCAGGAAGTGGTTCTACTCTGTATACATTATGGCAGTGATATCGGCGTTTATAGTATGTATGCAATATTCCGAGGATGAGGTTGGACTGCTTACACTTATCAAGGGTCAGATAACTGAGACAACATTATTTGAGGAGGAGTATGTGGATCCTGATGACGTGAAGATAACATTTCCGGAGGGGAAGAGAAATCTCATATATATATCCATAGAGTCCATGGAGGATACATTTTCCTTGGGGCAGTACGGAGGTGCCCTTGACAGGGATGTGATACCTGAGCTCACAGCATTGCAGCTTGATAAGGACAATGTGAACTTTACTGTGGATCATAATGTGTTAAATGGAGCATATACCCCGGCAAATACTGCCTGGACAGCCGCAAGCCAGGTGGCTCAGACCTCAGGTGTTCCCCTTAAGGATTATGGTAGCACGGACAGATATATGCCGGGAATCGTAAGTATTGGTGACATACTTAACAGCTACGGATACAAACAGGTGTATATTGCAGGCTCTTACATGTACTATGCTGATATGAGCAAATACTATAGCCAGCATGGTGGATATGAAATGCAGGACATGCATTATGCAGTGAAGAACGGACTGGTTCCATCGGATTATTTTGAGAACTGGGGATATGAGGATGAGAAGCTGTTTCAATTTGCTAGGGATGAGCTTAGTAAGATAGGGGACAGCAGACAGCCCTTTAATCTGTTTATAGCCACAATGGATACACATTTTCCTGATGGCTACAAATGCAGGTTGTGTCCTGACGATTCTGATATACAGTATGAGAATGTACTTTCCTGTGAATCGAGCCAGCTTGAGAGTTTCATAGAATGGGTGAAGGAACAGGATTTCTATGAGAATACCACCATAGTCCTTTCCGGTGATCATCCTACCATGGAGAAGCAGTATATAAGAGAAAAGAATGTATCTGACCGATATGACAGAAAGACTTATGTGGTAGTTATAAATTCAGGTGAGACTTACACTCTTGATTATGACAGACAGTTTACAGTCTTCGACATGTACCCGACCACTCTTGCGGCAATAGGAGCAGAGATAGAGGGGGACAGACTGGGACTTGGGGTTAATCTGTTTTCTGATACACCTACGCTGCTTGAAAGATATGGTTATGACAAGCTTAACAGTGAGCTTGAGAAGAAGTCGGTGTATTATAATACGAAGCTTAAGGTGGAAGAAAGTAGTACAATGAATATTGAATAAAGATGAAATTAAGTAAATTGAAAAGGAAAAAATCAAAAAACAAATAAAATCGATTGCATATATCTAAAAATATGGATATACTATGTTCAGAGGTGATGGTATGCTTATAGAATTTAGATTTAAAAATTATAGGTCGTTTAGGGATAATGTGGTATTGTCAATGGAAGCTACAGGCTTGAGCTCCTTTAAAAATAATTTAATAACCTATAATTCCTTAAAGTTGCTGCCGGGCGCGGCTATTTATGGAAAAAATGGTGGTGGAAAGAGTAATGTAATTAGGGCGTTTTGGCTTGCTGTACAATTTATAAAAAATGCACAAAGAACTCAGTATGAGAATGCTGTTGTTCCGGTCGTGCCATTTATGTTAGATGATAATTCCAGATATGAACCTTCAGAGTTTGAGTTTGTGTATACATTTGGTGGTATAAAGTACTGGTATATGTTCGCAGCCACAAGAGAGAAGATCGCAAAGGAGTATTTGTATCATGCACCCAAGGGACAAAAAGCTTTAGTTTTTTCTAGAGAAGGACAGAAGTTTTCCTTCACAGAGGATAAGGCAAAAAGAAAACTTATCAGCGAAACTGTTGCGGAAAATCAATTATTTTTTTCTGTTGCATGTACTATGAATGATAGCGCATGTACTAATGCGATGAAATGGTTTAGAGAACAACTGTTTTTTTCAAGAGATTATGCAGATATTCCAAAACAGTTACTGGATTATTCTGATGATAGCAATATGCTGAAGGCTATTTCTGAATATGCAAAATCTGCTGATTTTGGTATCGAAGATATGCAGTTTGAGATAGACAGCAAAGACATAGATGGCAAGCTGGAGTTACCTAAGGATATACCGGAAGGCATAAAGGCTTCGTTGACTCAGTTTATGCATGTGTTGTCTGAAACTTCTAATAATTCTGAGACGAAATTGAGATTGGGTCAGATAAAGGCAACTTCGTTCCATCAAGGAAAAAGTGGAGATGGTAGTGGACGTTTATATCCATTAGAGTTATCAGATGAGTCTGATGGTACAAGAAAGCTTATGTCGATTGCGCCAGCTATTGAGTCTGCATTAAATAGGGGTGGAGTTTTGCTGATTGATGAAATTGAAAGAGAACTGCATCCCATGATTGTAGATTTTATTGTTGCAAAATTCCAAAGTAAAGTTACGAATAAGAAGGGTGCACAAATTATTTTTACAACCCATAACACAGAACTTATGAATCTGGAGATTTTGCGAAAGGATCAATTCTATTTCGCAGATAAGAGTAGAGAAGATGGTTCGTCGGAGCTTTATAGTATAAGTGAGTTTGCAACAAAAACTACCGAGAATATAAGAAAGGGATATTTGCTGGGAAAATATGGCGCAATACCGGATATTGAGATTGAGGGGGTGGAATAATGTCTCGTCAATTCAAAAAGGCAAAGCCACTTATTCAAGTTTTTTGCGAAGGTGAAAGTGAACAGGCATATACGGATTTCCTGAAAAAGCAATTTGAGGATGTGGCTGTTATAAGACGCCCAAAAGCGACAGGATTATTTGATGAAGCAGATGCACTTTATAGAAAAAATGTAAGATACAAAAATAGTGCAGAAGTAACAGATGAAATCTGGTTTTTCTTTGATGTTGAAACGAAGGATATAGATAAATGGAATGATAGACTTGATATCATCAATCATTTAAGAAAGCTAAGAAAGAAACCAAATATAAAGGTCAGGCTATTGATGACTACAGGGTGTATAGAATATTGGCTGATGCTGCATTACAAGATGTATGCTCCACCATTACAAACTGTATCAGAAAAGGAAAGGGTGATTTCTGAAATAGTTACAAAAGAACCGACATATTCAAAGGGGAATATGCAGGCGACATTTAAGATTGCGCAGAACTATCCGGTAGCGGTTAAAAATTCTGAGATGACAGTTAAAAACCTACTTCAGGATGGATTGCCGGGCATTGAAGATAGTGATATAAGAAATAAATGGCTTTGTACAAATTGCAAGACTTTTTCAAATGTATATGAAGCAATCAGATATCTTGAAAATCTGAAAAATGTGAAATGAAGGCAAATATCTATCTTTTTTTACAGAATTCAAGAAACTTAACAAGAGCAGTAGACATTTTCTTCCCACCGTGGAAGGAGAAGCCTACTGTTCTTTTTTCTATTTCGGATGGCAGTGGGAGCTCTATTATCCTGCCGTCATTAAGAGCCTCCAGTGCGAACTCCCTTACTACGCTGGCAACGCCCATGCCGATGGAAGCGAAGTCCACAAGGAGGTCCATGTTGTTTATCTCAAGGAGCTGGCTCGCCTTTATTTTGTGTTCCATCATGTATCTGTCCACATGCTGTCTGGTGACGTTGCCCTCTTCAAGTACAAGGAGATTGGATTCCTCAAGGAGACTTAAGGTGTCGTCACCATCCATGTTAAAAGGAGTCTTTATCACAGGAATATTTGCCGCGTTATCGGTGGCGTAGATTTTTGACATGGTATTCCGAGCCGGAGTCTGCATGGTGGATTGGTCTGGAGCACCTAAAAATGCACCGATGCTTCCCATCAGCATATTCTCTACCGGAGTATTGGCGCTCTCATCATTATGGGATGAAAGGAAGCTGTCGATATAGTCATAATTTGCCACGAAGATATCATGAATTTCCTTGACCGGATGGTAGTTAAGTCCCTTTGGCAGATCGGTGTTGCAGATAAGTCCAATGTCAATGGAGTCATTTTTTAACAGATTTATAGTATTTATGGTGGAGTGGCAGTCTATACTTATCCTTATGTTGGGATTTTCCTTGATGAAATCCTTAAGGTAGTCGATAAGCACATATCTGCACAGAGAGGTGCTCACTCCGATCCTTATGTGTCCCATGCCTGTTTCGGAGTATTTCCTTACATTCTCCTCCCCCTGATCCAGGTTGTCCAGGGCACGTTCAACGTATTCGTATAAAAGGTGTCCTTGCTCTGTGAGTGATACTCCTCTTGAATTTCGATGGAAGAGCGTGGTGCCAAGCTCAGCTTCAAGCTTAAGAATTGATTTGCTTATGGCGGGCTGGCTGATGAACAGCTCCTTGGCTGCACGGCTGATATTGCCACACTTGGCTACCGTATGGAATATAATATAATTGTTGAGATTATCTATCATGGAAAATACCTCTTTAGTATAACTATAAATCATAATAATTATTACTATTATGTATTACAATTATATCATGTCATATGATAAAATCAACACAGTTGATAATTTAAACACAATAAGGAGGAAAATCTAATGGGTATGACAATGACTCAGAAGATATTGGCTGCGCATGCAGGACTTGATTCAGTCCAGGCAGGACAGTTGATTGAGGCTGATTTGGATCTGGTGCTTGGTAATGATGTTACAACACCTGTTGCCATTCATGAGATGGAGAAGTTTAATAAGAAGGAAGTATTTGACAAGACTAAGATAGCTCTTGTAATGGATCATTTCACGCCTAATAAAGATATTAAGAGTGCTGAGCACTGCAAATGTGTAAGACAGTTCTCTGCAGCGAATGAGATCAAGAATTTCTTTGACGTTGGTTCGATGGGAATAGAGCATGCATTGCTTCCGGAAAAAGGACTTATAGTTGCAGGTGAGACCTGTATAGGTGCTGATTCACATACATGTACATATGGTGCTCTCGGAGCATTTTCAACAGGCGTTGGAAGTACAGATATGGCAGCCGGTATGGTTACAGGAAAGGCATGGTTCAAGGTACCATCAGCAATTAAGTTTAACATTGTTGGCGAGAAGGCACCTTACATAAGCGGCAAGGACGTTATCCTTCACATCATTGGAATGATCGGTGTGGACGGAGCACTTTATAAGTCAATGGAGTTTGTTGGTGACGGTATCAGGAACCTTACTATGGATGACAGATTTACCATTGCCAATATGGCTATCGAAGCAGGTGCTAAGAACGGTATCTTCCCTGTAGACGAACTTACTGAGGAGTATATTAAGGAACATTCAGATAAGCCATATACAAAGTATGAGGCTGACGCCGATGCAGAATATGATGAGGAGTACACTATTGATTTAAGTACACTTAAGCCAACAGTTGCTTTCCCACACCTTCCTGAGAATACAAAGACTATTGATGAGGTTGGGGACATCAAGATAGATCAGGTTGTCATCGGTTCATGTACAAATGGACGTATCTCAGATATGCGTATCGCTGCTGAGATAATCAAGGGCAGAAAGATCGCAGACGGAGTGAGAGTTATCGTTATTCCTGGTACTCAGGCAGTTTATCTCCAGTGTATCAAGGAAGGTCTTATGACAATATTTGTTGAGGCAGGTGCAGTGGTTTCAACTCCTACATGTGGTCCGTGTCTTGGAGGACATATGGGTGTTATGGCTGCCGGAGAGAGAGCAGTATCCACCACAAACCGTAACTTTGTTGGACGTATGGGACATGTTGATTCAGAGGTATACCTTGCCAGCCCTGCTGTTGCAGCAGCCTCAGCTATCACAGGTAAGATCAGCAGCCCAGCAGAGCTTGGATTATAGAAAGGAGAATTGATATGAAGGCACATGGAACAGTACATAAGTATGGAGACAATGTAGATACAGACGTAATAATTCCTGCAAGATATCTGAATTCTTCTGATCCTGCAGAGCTTGCGAAGAGCTGCATGGAGGATATCGACAAGGACTTTGTGAAGCGAGTTAAGCCGGGAGATATCATGGTGGCAAGAAAGAACTTCGGTTGCGGCTCATCAAGAGAGCATGCACCTATAGCCATCAAGGCTTCAGGAATAAGCTGTGTTATAGCGGAGACATTTGCAAGAATATTCTATAGAAATTCTATCAATATAGGACTTCCTATCATTGAGTGTCCTGAGGCGGCAGAAGCCATTGAGGCAGGAGACGAGGTAGAGATAGACTTTGACAGCGGTATAATCTACGACATAACAAAGGGAACCCAGTACAAGGGTCAGGCGTTCCCACCGTTCATGCAGGAGATCATTAAGAGCGAGGGTCTTATAAATTACATCAACAGTAAGAATTAAGGAGATTTTTACACATTACCGGCATGTTAGAGGTGATGTGGGAAAATAGATTAAAGATGTTTCCTGGCTGATATCAGGAAGTTTAGAAGGAGGAAAGTATGAATCTTAAAAACGACAACAATTATAACGGATATGATCCAAGTCAGAATGCCACAACCCAGGGCTACGATAACCAGACATTTGGCGGACAGCAGGATTATGGTGGAAATGGACAGGGCTTCGGAGACCAGCAGAACTATGGTAACCAGTACGGACAGCCGAATTACAACGGACAGAATTACAACGGACAGCCGAATTACAACGGACAGCCGAATTACAACGGACAGCCAAATTACGGCGGACAGAATTACAACCAGCCATATAATCAGCCTATATATACCAATCCGAGCACAGTTTCATCAAACGGACTTGGGATGAAGTGGTATAAATTCATAATCTATGTGCAGTTATTTTTGTCTGCATTGACAGGGCTTGTTAATGGTATAAAATATATAACAGGGTCGGTATATGGAGATGCGTCTGAGAGAGAAACAGTATATGAATTGTTTCCAAGCATGAAGACGGTGTCAACCATCACCGGTATCCTCCTGCTCGCTGCGGCGGTCGTTGCTATAATTGCAAGACAGAAGCTGGCAGGCTTTAAGCATGATGGTCCTATGTTCTATTACATTACATGTGGAATTTCAATAGGTGCATCTCTTATATACTGCATTGCAGCATATTCAGAGCTTAGCAAATACAGCTGGCTTGTTAACACATCAAGCTATCTCGCAGGAAGTATTGTCGGTATACTTATCTCAGTTGGTCTTCTGATTGCAAATATCATATATTTCGGGCACAGAAAAGATATGTTTACCAATTAATATCTGCAATATAAGTAAAAATCAAGGCGTGACAGGTTCTCGTAAAGGGAGCCTGTCATTACTTAATGATAGCGGATGGATAAAACTATACGGAGATTGAAAATGGAGGAATACAGTAATGAAATGCAATCTTGCGGTTATTAAAGGTGACGGAATAGGACCTGAGGTAGTCACAGAGGCTATGAAGGTTCTCGATACGGTAGGAAAGATATACGGGCATGAATTCGACTATGAGGAGATCCTCATGGGTGGATGCTCAATAGACGCAACAGGAGTGCCTCTTACAGATGAGACAGTTGCCATAGCAAAGTCAAAGGACGCAGTTCTTCTTGGCTCAATAGGCGGCAACACATCAACATCCCCATGGTATAAGCTTCCACCTAACTTGAGACCGGAAGCAGGACTTCTCAAGATAAGAAAAGAACTTGGATTATTTGCCAATCTTCGTCCTGCAAATCTCTATGATGAGTTAAAGGATGCCTGCCCACTGAGAGCTGAGATAGCAGAGCGTGGCTTCGACATGATGATGATGAGAGAGCTTACAGGCGGACTTTATTTCGGCGAGAGAAAGACAGAAGAGGTTGATGGCGTAATGACAGCCGTTGATACCCTTACATACAATGAGAACGAGATCAGAAGAATTGCCATCAAGGCATTCGACATTGCCATGAAGAGAAGAAAGAAAGTTACTTCTGTAGACAAGGCAAATGTCCTTGATTCATCAAGACTCTGGAGAAAGGTTGTAAATGAAGTGGCAGCCGATTATCCTGAGGTAACACTCGAGCACATGCTGGTTGACAACTGTGCAATGCAGCTTGTAAAGGATCCTGCACAGTTCGATGTAGTACTTACAGAGAATATGTTCGGAGATATCCTTTCAGACGAGGCTTCTATGATCTCAGGATCTATCGGAATGTTGTCGTCAGCGTCTCTTAACGAGACAAAATTCGGAATGTACGAACCATCAGGCGGATCAGCCCCTGACATAGCAGGTCAGAATAAGGCAAATCCTATTGCTACGATTCTCTCAGCAGCAATGATGCTCAGATATACATTTGACCTTGATAAGGAAGCAGATGCTGTTGAAACAGCAGTAAAGCAGGTACTTAAAGACGGCTACAGAACTATAGATATTCATTCAGAAGGAACAACTCTTGTAAGCTGCTCCGAGATGGGTGATCTTATTTCAGAGAGAATAAAGTAGGCACTTGGAAACTTTGAAACAAAATGTATATTTCCACAATTCACATGTATGGCTATACATTTATATGTGAATGTGGAACTGGCCATATATACTATTATATATAATTTCACGATATGAGCGAACGGTATCATATGCCACAAGTGGACATATGAGCCCACCGGTACTTGGCGAGATATTTCGAGCCTTAGTACCGCTGTAGGGCGAATAGAGCGGGAGCGTTCCACGGCTGGCATATTGATATAGTGAGCGTATTTATAAAATGTTTTATAAAAAATTAGAAAGTATATGATCCCCATATAACAGCAATTGCGAAGGAATTGTGTCAAGTTTTCTATGAAAATCTGACATGTAGCGTCAGCCCTTTGCCGAGAGGAGGTACCCATGCATCGTAGATGCATATAAAATGGTACCGACGATATGCCGCCGAATGAAATGAGGGGGCAATACCTATGAAGGCAAATTTTAAATGGGCTGATGTTCAAAGGAAAGGAAGTATAGAAATGAAAAGTGATAATGTAAAAACAGGAATGCAGCAGGCACCACATCGTTCCCTTTTCAATGCCCTCGGCATGACAAAGGAAGAGCTTGAAAAACCATTAGTTGGTATTGTCTGTTCATATAATGAGATAGTACCCGGACATATGAATCTTGATAAGATCGCCCAGGCAGTAAAGCTGGGAGTTGCAATGGCAGGCGGTACACCTGTTATGTTCCCTGCTATCGCAGTGTGTGACGGTATTGCCATGGGACATATCGGAATGAAGTACTCACTGGTAACAAGAGATCTGATCGCAGACTCAACAGAGGCCATGGCTATCGCGCATCAGTTTGATGCATTGGTTATGATCCCTAACTGTGATAAGAATGTTCCCGGACTTCTTATGGCAGCAGCAAGAGTAAATGTTCCTACAGTATTTGTATCAGGCGGTCCAATGCTTGCAGGTCACGTTAAGGGACATAAGACAAGTCTTTCAAGCATGTTCGAGGCTGTCGGTTCATACGCAGCCGGAACAATGAACGAGGATGACGTATACGAGTACGAGTGCAAGACCTGTCCTACATGTGGATCATGTTCAGGTATGTACACAGCGAATTCAATGAACTGCCTTACAGAGGCACTTGGTATGGGTCTTCCTGGAAATGGTACTATCCCTGCCGTATACTCTGAGAGAATAAAGCTTGCAAAGCATGCAGGTATGGCAGTTATGGAGATGTACAGAAAGAACATCCGTCCAAGAGATATCATCACAAAGGACGCAATATTAAATGCCCTTACAGTAGATATGGCACTTGGATGCTCAACAAACTCAATGCTCCATATCCCTGCTATTGCTCATGAAATCGGATTTGACTTTGATATAGCATTTGCAAATGAGATCAGTGCCAAGACTCCTAACATCTGCCACCTTGCACCTGCAGGCCCTACATACATGGAAGACCTCTATGAGGCAGGCGGTGTATACGCAGTTATAAATGAGCTTAAAGAGGCAGGACTTATACATGAGGATTGCATGACAGTTACAGGAAAGACCATCGGCGAGGCTGTAGAAGGTCATGTAAACAGAAATCCTGAGGTTATCAGACCGCTTGATAATCCATACAGTAAGACTGGCGGACTTGCAGTACTTAAGGGAAATCTTGCACCGGATGGTTCAGTTGTCAAGCGTTCGGCAGTTGTTCCTGAAATGCTTGTTCATGAAGGCCCTGCAAGAGTATTTGAATGTGAAGAAGATGCTATCGCAGCCATCAAGGGCGGAAAGATCGTTCCTGGTGACGTGGTAGTTATAAGATATGAGGGACCTAAGGGTGGCCCTGGTATGAGAGAAATGCTTAACCCAACATCTGCTATTGCAGGTATGGGACTCGGCTCATCAGTTGCCCTTATTACGGACGGACGTTTCTCAGGTGCCAGCCGTGGTGCTTCCATCGGACATGTAAGCCCTGAGGCTGCCGTGGGCGGACCTATAGCTCTTGTGGAAGAGGGAGATATCATTAAGATAGATATAAACAATACTACACTTACTCTTGATGTTCCTGATGAGGTTCTTGAGGCAAGACGTGCAGCATGGAAACCAAGACAGCCTAAGGTTACAACAGGTTACCTTGCAAGATACGCAAGCATGGTTACATCAGGTAACAGAGGTGCCGTTCTTGAGGTTCCTACAAAGTAGTATTTATCAGGATAAAAGTAGCAGAAAGGAAATTAACATGTCAAAATTAACAGGTTCTGAGATTGTAATAGAGTGTTTAAAAGAGCAGGGTGTTGATACGGTATTTGGATATCCGGGAGGAACCATCCTTAACGTGTATGACGCACTGTACAAACATCAGGATGAGATAAATCATGTCCTTACATCCCACGAGCAGGGCGCAGCCCATGCCGCAGACGGATATGCAAGAGCAACAGGTAAGGTTGGCGTATGTATGGCCACATCGGGTCCCGGTGCCACAAACCTTGTAACAGGTATTGCTACAGCTTATATGGATTCGATTCCTATCGTAGCCATCACTGCAAATGTTGGTGTGAACATGTTAGGTAAGGACAGCTTCCAGGAGATAGACATCGCCGGTGTTGTAATGCCTATCACAAAGCACAGCTTCATTGTTAAGGCAGTTGAAGATCTTGCTCCAACCATAAGAAGAGCATTTAAGATCGCCAAGTCAGGCAGACCGGGTCCTGTGCTTGTGGATATCACGAAGGATGTTACGGCTGCAGAGACGGATTATGAGCCGGTTGTTCCTGAGGAGATATCTCCTGTTACAGATACCATTAAGTCCGAGAGCGTTGAGAAGGTTCTTGAGATGATCAAGGTTTCAAGAAGACCATACATCCTTGTTGGTGGTGGTGTTACTCTTTCAGGTGCTTCAGAGGAGCTTGCTGAATTTGTAGAGAAGGTTGACGCTCCTGTATGTGATACACTTATGGGCAAGGGAGCATTTAACGGCAATTCAGAGAGATATACGGGTATGATTGGTATGCACGGTACAAAGGCTTCAAACCTTGGTGTCAACAGAGCAGATCTTCTTATTGTTATCGGTGCGAGATTTTCTGACAGAGTTGTGGGAAATGCAGCTAAGTTTGTTCCAAATGCCAAGATCATCCACATTGATATCGATGCAGCGGAGATAGACAAGAATATACCTACAAATGCCAGTATCATAGGCGACGCCAGAGAGATTCTGAAAATCCTTAATGCAAGACTTGCAGCCCAGTCAAATAAGAACTGGATGGCAGAGATAGAGGCACTTAAGGAGAAATATCCTGATCCATACAACATGGATGTTCTAACAGGACCTGTTGCCATAAGAAAGATATATGAGCTTACAGAGGGCAAGGCTATAATCACTACTGACGTGGGACAGCACCAGATGTGGACAGCTCAGAACTATGTATTCAGTGAGCCAAGAACATTACTTACCTCCGGTGGTCTTGGAACCATGGGATACGGTGTCGGTGCATGTATCGGTGCCAAGTACGGAAGACCTGACAAGGTGGTTATAAATATTGCAGGAGACGGATGCTTCAGAATGAACATGAACGAGATTGCCACAGCGGCAAGATACAATGTTCCGATCATCCAGGTGGTACTTAACAACCATGTGCTCGGTATGGTAAGACAGTGGCAGACGCTTTTCTATGACCACAGATACTCGAATACAGTGCTTGATGATGGCGTGGATTTCGTTAAGGTTGCGGAAGGCCTCGGTGCAATTGGCATAAAGGCAACAACCGTAGAGGAGTTTGAAGCTGCCATGAAGACTGCACTTTCAGCAGGAAGACCGGTGGTTATCGACGCCCAGATCCATGAGGATGACAAGGTATGGCCTATGGTTGCTCCGGGAGCTGCTATAGATACATGCTTTGATTCATCAGATATTGAGTAATGAATAATCGGAATTATATTTACATACAATTAATCAGATTTTTCTATACTATTTGTTGAAAAAAGTCAGATAAATTCATTTATAAGTTGAAAAAAATGTAAATTTATAGTAAAACAGTAACTAAGTTTCAAAAACTGATCAGATTTCCGGGGGCGGGGTTCCCCGGGGATTGTTATTCTAGGAAAAGAGGAGAGAAAAAATGGCAAGAGTTTATAATTTTTCAGCAGGTCCATCAATGTTACCTGAGACAGTGCTTAAGGAAGCAGCAGCAGAAATGCTTGACTATCAGGGAACTGGTATGAGTGTTATGGAAATGAGCCACAGATCGAAGGCATTTGATAATATCATCAAAGAAGCTGAGGCTGATCTTCGTGACCTTATGAACATTCCGGACAACTATAAGGTGTTGTTCTTACAGGGCGGTGCTTCACAGCAGTTCGCAGCAGTACCAATGAACCTTATGAAGAACGGTGTGGCTGACTACATTATCACAGGTCAGTGGGCTAAGAAGGCATATGAGGAAGCTAAGAAGTACGGAAAGGCAAATGCAGTTGCTTCATCTGCAGACAAGACCTTCTCATACATTCCTGATTGTTCAGATCTTCCTATTGATGAGGACGCTGATTATGTATACATTTGTCATAATAATACAATATACGGTACAACATATCACAAGCTGCCTAATACAAAGGGTAAGATTCTTGTGGCAGACATGAGCTCAGATATTCTTTCACAGCCTGTAAATGTTGAGGATTACGGTATGATCTACTTCGGTGTACAGAAGAACGTAGGTCCTGCAGGTGTGGTTGTTGCCATCATCCGCGAAGACCTTATCAGAGATGACGTAATGCCATTTACACCAACCATGTTAAAGTATAAGACTCAGGCAGACAATGATTCACTTTACAACACACCTCCATGCTACGGTATCTATATCTGTGGCAAGGTATTCAAGTGGGTTAAGTCATTAGGCGGACTTGAGGCAATGAAGGAACGTAACGAGAAGAAGGCTGCTATACTTTATGATTTCCTTGACAGCTCAGAGCTCTTTAAGGGAACTGTAGTTAAGGAAGACCGTTCACTTATGAATGTACCTTTCGTAACAGGAGACGCAGATCTTGACGCCAAGTTCGTTAAGGAAGCAACTGCTGCAGGCTTTGTAAATCTTAAGGGACACAGAACTGTAGGTGGTATGAGAGCTTCTATCTACAATGCAATGCCTATGGAGGGTGTAGAGAAGTTAGTTGAGTTCATGAAGAAGTTTGAAGAGGAGAATAAGTAATATGGCAGTTAAAGTAAATTGTTTAAATCCTATCGCAGCCTGCGGTATGGAATTATTACCGGATACATATGAAATTACGGATAACTATGCTGACGCAGAAGCAGTTCTTGTAAGATCTGCTTCAATGCATGACCTTGAGCTTTCAGATAAGCTCCTTGCAGTAGCAAGAGCAGGTGCAGGTGTCAACAATATCCCACTTGATAAGTGTGCCAAGAAGGGTATCGTTGTATTCAATACTCCCGGTGCAAATGCAAATGGTGTTAAGGAGCTTGTTGTTGCGGCACTTCTTATGGCTTCAAGAGACCTTGTAGGCGGTTACAACTGGGTTATGGAGAACGCTGCAGATCCTGACATTGCCAAGAAGGTAGAGAAGCAGAAGAAGAACTATGCAGGAAATGAGATCGCAGGCAAGAAGCTTGGTGTTATCGGCCTCGGAGCTATCGGTGCCAAGGTTGCGAATATCGCAGTAAGGCTTGGCATGGAAGTATACGGATACGATCCATATGTTTCGGTAGACGCAGCATGGGGACTTTCAAAGTACGTTAAGCATATTACAAATGTTGAAGATATATACAAAGAGTGTGATTATATCACAGTTCATGTACCTGCCCTTGACAGCACAAAGGGAATGATCAATGCAGGCGCATTTGCCCTTATGAAGGACGGAGTTAAGATCCTTAACTTCGCGAGAGATATCCTTGTAAACGAGGATGACCTTAAGGCTGCCATTGAGTCGGGCAAGGTAGCAAAGTACATGACAGACTTCCCGAATCCAAAGATCGCAGGCTTCAAGAATGTAGTAGCATTACCACATCTTGGTGCTTCAACAGAAGAGTCGGAAGACAACTGTGCGATCATGGCATGCAAGGAGATCAAGGATTTCATAGATAATGGTAATATCAAGAACTCAGTAAATTATCCGAATGTAAATATGGGCGTATGTACAGACGCTGCCCGTATCACCATCTGCCATAAGAACATCCCTAACATGCTCACCCAGTTCACAAGTGTGTTCTCAAAGAAGGGTGGAAATGTATCAGGAATGATCAGCCAGGCAAGAGGCAATTATGCATATTCAATCCTTGATGCCGATGCAGCACCGACAGCAGAGGATGTTGCGGCACTCGAGGCTATTGACGGTGTTGTTAAGGTTCGTGTAATAAAGTAAAAAACAATAAAATATTCTGCACGGAATGATTTTTGCGCGGGATTTTTATGAAAACATGGTATGTAACGTCAGCCATTTGTCATAAGTATATTTTAGAGGGGTTGATGTTAAATAAAAGGAGATAAAATAATGAGCAATAAGTTAAGAGTAGGTATTCTTGGTGCTACAGGTATGGTAGGACAGAGATTCATTTCATTACTTGAGAACCACCCTTGGTTTGAGGTTGTAACAGTTGCTGCCAGCCCAAGAAGTGCAGGCAAGACATATGCAGAGGCTGTTGGCGACAGATGGAAGATGGATACTCCGATGCCTGAGGCAGTTAAGAACCTTGTAGTATATAATGTAAACGAAGTTGAGAAGGTTGCTTCAACTGTAGATTTCGTATTTTCAGCAGTTGATATGACAAAGGATGAAATAAAGGCTATTGAGGAGGCATATGCCAAGACAGAGACACCTGTAGTTTCAAACAACTCAGCTCATAGATGGACACCTGATGTACCTATGATGGTACCTGAGATCAATGCAGATCATGCAGAGGTTATTGAGTTTCAGAAGAAGAGACTTGGAACCAAGAGAGGTTTCGTTGCAGTAAAGCCTAACTGTTCTATTCAGAGCTATGCTCCTGTTCTTACAGCATGGATGGAGTTTGAACCATACGAGGTTATCGTAAGCACATATCAGGCAATTTCTGGTGCAGGTAAGACCTTTAAGGACTGGCCGGAGATGCTTGGAAATATAATCCCATACATCGGTGGTGAGGAAGAAAAGTCCGAGAAGGAACCACTTCGTATCTGGGGTAAGGTTGACAAGGAAAACGGAGTTATCGTACCTGCAGAAGGAATAACAATCACAAGCCAGTGTATCAGAGTTCCTGTATTAAACGGTCACACAGCTACAGTATTTGTCAAGTTTAAGAAGAACCCAACAAAGGAACAGCTTATCGAGGCTATGACAAGCTTTAAGGGAGCACCTCAGGAGCTTAACCTTCCAAGTGCACCAAAGCAGTTCATCCAGTACCTTGAGGAGGACAATCGTCCGCAGGTAAGCCTTGATGTAAATTATGAGAACGGAATGGGAATAAGCGTAGGACGTCTCAGAGAGGACTCTGTATACGACTGGAAGTTCGTAGGACTTTCCCACAACACCGTAAGAGGTGCTGCCGGCGGAGCAGTTCTCTGTGCAGAGCTTCTTAAGGCAAAGGGCTATATCTCAGCAAAGTAAGCTGATGCTCAAATAATACAAATAAATATCATAATAAAAAGTCCATGAAAGAATTTAAAGTATATTTTTCTTTCATGGATTTTTTATTGCTGCAACATGAAGACAATACATAACCGGTATTCGACGTATCGATATATGATATAAATGACAGGAACATTGTGAAAGATTTCGTAATGAGGTTTGCACTAGCTGTCAACTCAAAGCACATGTCTGAGCCGAAGGCGAGTTTGGGCGACAGTTGACATATAAGCGTGCGAACCGAGTAGAAATCTGAACAGTTCCTGCATTATATCATATTAAGATACGGTGTATGTATGGTGTATGTATGGTGTATGTATGGTGCACAGAAATATGCACAAAAAAATCATCAAGTCCCTTGTAACCATATTGCAGTTGTGATAAAATTAGACCAAATGTGAAAGAAAAAGCGGAGGAAACATACATGAAGAAATTAATATTAGTTACATCACCACCTGCATGTGGCAAGACTTTTATATCAAAACAGGTTGCAAAGGCACTGCATAACTGCGTATATCTCGATAAGGATACACTTATCGTGCTTTCAAAGCAGATATTCGTTGTAGGAGGTGCAGAGTACAACCGTTCATCAGATTTCTTCCAGAAGAATATAAGAGACTATGAGTATTACTGTATTCTCGACCTTGCATTTGAAGCACTGGATTACAACGATACAGTACTTATCAATGCACCATTTACAGAAGAGATAAGAGATGATGAGTACCTTGCGAATCTCCGCGCAAAGCTTGCTGAGAAGGACGCAGAATTATTTGTTATCTGGGTTAATACAAGAAAAGATGTATGTCATGAGCGTATGATCAAGAGAGCATCAGACAGAGATACATGGAAGCTGGAGCACTGGGATGAGTACATCAACAGCCAGAACTTTAACCCACCAACTAATATCAAGGATCTCTTTATATTTGAGAATTCATCAGAAGAGGAATACAAGGAATCTATCGAGAGAGTAGTAAAGGCTGTAAGAGGCTAATAACGATATATGAAATGTAACAAAAATGAGTGGTTGGACGTAATAAGCTGATCACTCGTTTCTGTTTTTATGGATGATAATATTTGCAGAAAGGAACCGGATATGGCGATAATCAGAAGCTTTGGTGCATACAGACCAAGAACAGATATTGTAGACAGGGTGGCAGCACTTCCTTATGACGTGTATAACAGAGAGGAAGCATACGAAGAGGTTAAGCGTGAACCTATGTCATTCCTTAAGGTTGACAGGGCAGAGACCTCATTTGACCCTGAGGTGGACACATATGCAGACTGCGTATATGATAAGGCAAGAGAGCTCCTTGATGGAATGATAGACGAGGGCGTATATGTACATGACGACAAGGATGTATATTATGTTTATGAGCTTATAATGGATGGAAGACATCAGACAGGTCTTGTTGCCTGTGCGTCAATAGATGATTATGTAAGCGGAGTTATCAAGAAGCATGAGAATACCCGTGAGGACAAAGAGATAGACAGGATAAAGCATGTTATGACCTGCTCTGCCCACACCGGTCCTATATTTCTTGCATACCGTTCTATAGATAAGGTTAATAAGATAATAAACAGAGTCAAGACCGGAGAGAAGCTCTATGGTTTTACAACACCTGACAGTATAACCCACAATGTGTGGATCATAGATCAGGATAAGGACATAGAAGATATCAGGGAAGCATTTGCAGGGGTAAATGAGATATACATAGCAGACGGACATCATCGTTCAGCTTCTGCAGTGAAGGCTGGACTTAAGCTCCGTGAGGAAAATCCGGGGTATACAGGTGATGAGGAATTCAACTATTTTCTGTCAGTTCTGTTTCCTCACGACGAGCTGATGATACTTCCCTATAACAGAGTTGTAAGGGATTTGAACGGCTATTCAGAGGATGAATTTATGAACGCCGTTAAAGAGAAGTTCACAATAGATAAGGTGGAGGAGCCGTTTGCACCGGAGAACAAATGTGAGTTTGGAATGTACATGGATCATAAGTGGTACAGGCTTGGCTTTAAGAAGGAATTCATGGTGGATGACGTGGTGGAGAGACTTGACGTGTCCGTGTTGCAGAATAATCTTCTGGCACCGATCCTTGGAATAGGTGATCCGAGAACTGACAAGAGGATCACATTTGTAGGTGGCATAAGAGGACTTTCCGAGCTTTCAAAGATGGTTGACAGTGGCATGTACAAGGTGGCATTTTCGATGTATCCAACATCCATCACAGAGCTGTTTGACATAGCTGACGCAGGCAGGCTCATGCCTCCAAAGTCCACATGGTTCGAGCCGAAGCTTCGAAGCGGAATTTTTATCCACAGGTTTTAGTACAGGATACTTGGGGAGAAGGCTTTCATCGGTTCCTTCGGGGATCGGTATATTGGAAGTTTAAATAAACGAAAGGGATTAAAGATAAATGAGTAACAACAATCAGATTTTTGCGATAAACAGGGATGAGGTTATGGCTATCGTAGAGGCCAGACATGATAATCCACATCATATCCTGGGCATGCACCAGTGCCTTAAGGATCTGTATGTGAATGTATTTGCCCCTGATGTTGCACAGGTTTTCGTAGTAGATATTGCAAATGGGGATGAGTATGAAACAGAGGAGATAGTCTCCGGTTTCTATACTGTTAAGATATCAGGCAGGAAGCCGTTTGATTATGAGATAAAGACAGTGTGCACAACCTTTGATGAAGCCGGTGATCTGGTGGAGCGTGCAAGGGTATTTAAGGATCCGTATGCATTTCCGTATTCTGTTGATCCTGCAAAGGTTGTGGACATAATATCCGGAAGAACATCATTTGCAGATGGGTTCAAGGTAAAGGATATATTCGGTGTGAGATATATCACCTTAAATGGTGTAAGCGGAACCTCATTCTGCATGGAGGTAAAGGGAGCAAGACGTGTAAGTGTTGTGGGTGACTTCAATAACTGGGACGCTTCCGTTCATCAGTTAAGAAAGATTGATTATACCGACATATTTGAACTGTTCATACCTGAGGTTATAAAGGACAGCAAATATAAGTTCAGCGTGCTCTTCTATGACGGCAGAGAAGAGCTGTGGGCAGATCCTTATGCCATTTGCTATGAGAAGGCACCGGGAAATGCTTCAATGCTTACAGAATTCTCATATGAGTATCATGATGATGAGTTTGTAAAGGCAAGGAAGAAGAATAAGGAAAGCCTTAATATATATGAGATACACATGTCTACATTTATGAGAAATGAGGACGGCAGTGTGCCGGGATATGCGGAATTTGCTGGGCTGGCATGTGATCATGTGGCAGATATGGGCTATAACTATGTTGAGCTTATGCCTGTTATGGAATACAGAGAGGGAGACACCTGGGGTTATGATACCACAGGCATGTTTGCTCCAAGCTCAAGATTTGGAACTCCTGTTGATTTTATGAAGATGATCGACAGATTTCATCAGAAGAATATCGGTGTGATCCTTGATATGGTGCCGGTTTCAGATATAGACTGCATATGCTACTGGCTTGAGACATACCATCTTGATGGAGTGAGACTTAACGACAGAAATCTGGCTGCAAAGCTTAGGGAAAGCCTTAAGAACAGCGACAGCTATGTGATAATTGACAGCCTTGAGAGTGAGCTTGTGGACAGGGTTGTATCCTACATGGCAGTGCCTCCGGTTCACAGAGGAAGCTTCACCGAATGTATAGGTGACTGCACTTGCGACATGAAGGAAGATACGGGAATAATCGCTCTTTCCCATGATGATGTGGCATTTGACAAGGGAAGCTTCATAGATAAGCTGCCGGGAGGCTACGAGGACAAGTACGCAGATCTTCGTGTACTCTACGGACTTGCCATGACTCTTAAGGGACATAAGCTGTTCTTTATGGGGCAGGAGCTTGGAGCCTTCGGCGGATTTGACGGAGTCAATCCTGTTGACTGGTCTGTTCTTGAATTCGATGCGAATACTTACATACAGAAGTATGTTAAGGAGTTAAATAAGCTCTATGCTTCAGAGTCTGCACTTAAGGCGGACAGCGATATAGTATTTGCAGATAAAGATGAAGGCAGGACCGCTGTATTTGCAAGAACATGCGGAGCAGATAGGCTTTATGTTGCATGTAATTTCGACACAAAGGATGTGAAGAACTTTGGCTTGAAGGTTGATAAAGCAGGAAGCTATAAGGAGATTTTCTCATCAGATAATGTTAAATTCGGTGGAGAAGGAAATAATAATAAGGGTACTAAAAAGGCTGCAGACGGTGTGGTTACGGTGACGCTGCCGGCATTGTCGATCAGTGTGTTCAAGGCTGTTAAGTAATCGGCTCCCTGTGATCCGATGTTAAATAAATGGAATGGCATTACATATTGCAGATTTTGTCAAGTTTTCTATGAAAACTTGACATGTAGCGTCAGCCCTCGCCGTAGGCGATTTATTATGGGCTGATGTTCAATGATAGGAGAAATGATCATGACTATGGATATGATAAATAAATATGGCAGAAAATTTCTTGACTGGTTTATGTCAAAGCTTGGCAGTATAGCCATTGCACTCATATTTTTGGCGGTGTGCTTTAAGGTCATTAAGATAATAGTAAAGCTACTGAGAAAGGCATTTGACAAGTCGAAGCTTGACAAGAGCGTGGCGGGATTTTTCATCTCTGCCATAAGGGTGCTGCTCCAGTTTCTTGTGATTCTTACTGCGGCGTCAATGGTGGGATTTCAGATTACATCATTTATCACGCTGCTTGGCACGGCGGGAGTTACCATAGGTCTTGCCCTCCAGGGAAGTCTTTCAAATCTTGCAGGCGGTGTGCTGATCCTTATACTTAAGCCCTTTAAGGTTGGGGATTATATAGTTGAGAATTCCACCCACTGTGAGGGTGTTGTAGTATCCATAGATATATTCTATACAAGACTCCGTACCTACGACAATCGTACCATAGTGATACCTAACGGAACTATTTCCAACACTTCACTGGTGAATATCTCCGGCAGGGGAACCAACAGGGTTGATGTGAAGTTCTCCGTTGCATATGAGTCTGACCTGAGCAAGGTAAAACAGGTGGTGCTTGATGTGGTGGATACCATTGACGGGCATATGACCGATAAGCCTGTGGAGTTCTTTATTGAGGAATTTGGCGAGAGCGGTATCGAGATGTATGTGAGATTTTTCACACCATTTGAGAAGAGCTATGACGCAAAAAGGGAGGCTCTGTGGAAGATAAAGGAAGCCTTCGATGCGAATGGCATTGAGATCCCGTACAACAAGCTGGATGTGAACATAAAGAGTGACGGGCAGGAAAAAGCATAGCTTGGGATATTTGATCGGGGCATATGCAAATGAGAAAATATATGTAAGAGACACAAAGTTTATAAAGATATAATAAATCGTCGTGATGGGTATTCTTGCAAAAATGTGATTATGCGAGTATAATTACGGGGATGTGGAAGCATATAAAGACATTTGCAGAGGCGTTATCTGTTATGTGGCAGGTGTGTTTTTTTCTGCAGATGTCATAATATATAATTTTTAGGATTAGGAGTGAAGAAAAAATGACAAAGATTGACATTATTTCAGGTTTCCTTGGTGCTGGTAAGACAACCCTTATCAAGAAGCTTATTGATGAGGCTTTTAAGGGTGAGAAGCTGGTGCTCATTGAGAATGAGTTCGGTGAGATCGGTATAGATGGCGGCTTCCTTAAGGATGCCGGTGTTCAGATTACAGAGATGAATTCAGGATGCATCTGCTGTTCACTGGTAGGTGATTTCGGTACAGCCTTAAAACAGGTTATAACAGATTATGCTCCTGACAGGATAATCATTGAGCCTTCAGGTGTGGGTAAGCTTTCAGATGTTATCAAGGCGGTTAAGGATGTTTCGGCAGATCTTAATGTGGATCTTGACAGCTACACAACAGTTGCAGACGTATCCAAGTGCAAGATATACATGAAGAACTTCGGCGAGTTCTTTAATAACCAGATTGAAAGCGCAAATACTATAATCTTAAGCAGAACCCAGAATGTATCACAGGATAAGATTGAAAAGGCTGTTTCTATGATAAGAGAACACAATCAGGATGCTACAATAGTAACAACTCCTTGGAATGATATAAGCGGGGCAATGATCAGAGAGGCAATGCAGAACCATAAGACTCTTGAAGAATCCATGATGGAGGAAGAGCATGACCATGATCATCATCATGACCACGACGAGTGTGGCTGCCATGAACACGATCATCACGACCACGATCATCATCATGATCATGACGACGAGTGCGGCTGCCATGACCATGATCATCACGACCATGATCACCATCATGACCACGATCATGGTGACGGATGTACTTGCGGCTGTCACGATCATGACCATCATCATCACCATGCTGATGAAGTGTTCACAAGCTGGGGCAAGGAGACACCTCATAAGTATAATGAGACCAAGCTTAATGAGATCCTTGATACCCTTGCAGATACAGAGAAGTATGGTATCATCCTTCGTGCTAAGGGAATACTTCCAAGTGACGCAGGTGACTGGCTGTACTTCGACCTTGTACCGGGCGAGTATGAGATCAGAAAGGGCAACCCTGATATAACAGGTAAGCTTTGTGTAATAGGAAGCAAGCTTGACGAAGCAGCTCTTGCAGAGTTGTTTGAACTCGTATAAGCCAGGGCTTTATATACAGAACAACGATAATTTTCATCAGCCCTTAAAAGGGGCTGATGTTTGGTATAATAGGAAGGAAATAATATGATGGGACGTCAGGTAAAGGAAATTCCGGTTTATGTATTTATGGGATTTCTTGAAAGCGGTAAGACCACATTTGTAAAGGAAACACTTCTTGACAGATCATTTACCGGCGGAGAGAAGACTCTTCTTCTTGTATGCGAGGACGGTGAAGAGGAGTATGATGAGAAGGAGTTAAAGAAGAACAATATATATGTTGAATATATAGAAGAGGATCAGCTTACAACAGAGCACTTGCTTGATCTTCAGGACAAATATAAGCCTGAATCGGTAATGATCGAGTACAATGGTATGTGGAAGCTTGACAAGATATTTGAGATCAGGGTTCCAAAGGGTTGGACAGTTGTTCAGGTTCTGTCATTTATAAATGCAGAGACCTATGATCTGTACTCAAACAATATGAAGGCAACAATGGTTGAACAGTTCAGCAGTGCTGACATGGTAGTGTTCAACAGATGCAAGCCTGAGGACAAGCGTGCAGAGTGGAGACGTTCGATTAAGGCAGTAAACAGAAGAGCCCAGATCATATTCGAGATGGCAGACGGAAGCATTGCCCAGGACGAGAACACAGAAGAGGATCTTCCTTTTGATGTTAAGGCGGATGTTATAGACGTGCAGGATGAAGATTACGGAATCTGGTATGTTGACGCTTCAGACGCTCCTGACAGATATAAGGGAAAGAAGATACATTTTAAGGCAATGGTGTTCCATCCTAAGAACTATCCGGATAATATATTTGTTCCGGGAAGATTTGCCATGACCTGCTGCGCAGAGGACATCCAGTTCGTAGGTTACAAATGTTACTACAACGGAGCTAAAAATCTTGTTGACAGACAGTGGGTGGATGTAACCGCTACTATTGATTATGAGTTCTATCCTGATTTCGGAGGAGATGGTCCGGTACTTAAGGCTGAGAAGGTTGTGCTTACCGGTGCTCCGGAAGAAGAAGTGGTATACTTCAGTTAATATATGACCGGAGAAATATGACAGGAAAAGCCCTGAGACAGATCAGTTGTATTTTAAATACAGCCAATCTGCCTCAGGTTTTTTTATGTCAACGTGTCAGGTGTAACATGCTTGTATTTGATGACTGCTAAATGGAATCTTATAATTTATAAAAACTTAATTTGACCGTAACCAATATCTGCGATAACCTAAGGACATAGATTTTCCTGGAGAAGCCTGCTATTTGCAGGAAGGAGAATAATGTTCAGCAGAGTAATAAGCGGTACTGTACAGGGCATTGACGCAGTAATGATACAGGTAGAGGCAGACATGTCGGATGGACTGCCCGCATTTGTCATGGTGGGGTATCTTTCATCCTGTGTCAGGGAGGCAGCAGAGAGAGTCCGCACCGCACTTCGTAATTCCGGTGTGTCCGTTCCGCCCAGACGGATAACCGTAAATCTTTCACCGGCTGATATCAGAAAGGATGGTACAGCCTTCGATCTTCCCATTGCAGTATGTATACTGATATCCATGGGGATTATTTCAGAAGAAGCAATAAAGAATACTATGATAATAGGAGAGCTGGGACTAAACGGCGACATAAATGGCGTGCCGGGAGTTCTGTCCATGGTCCATTATGCCTCAGAACACGGGATTAACAGGTTTATTGTTCCCAGGGCCAATATGGAGGAGGCAGGTCTTATTAAAGGCATTGAAGTGATTGCAGTCTCGGGACTTCAGGAGCTTATAGACTATGAATGTAATGGCAGGAAGGTCATACATGATATGAATAAAAGCACGGGATATTACCCGGATGATTGCTATGACCTTGGTGACTTCGCCGATATTAAAGGACAGGTAATGTTAAAGCGAGGTGTGGAGATTGCTGTGGCAGGTTTACATAACATAATGATGACCGGGGCGGCAGGCTCAGGAAAGACAATGATCGCAAGACGGATACCTACCATAATGCCTAAGCTTACATTTGATGAAAGCATTGAAGTTACTAAGATATACAGTGTGGCAGGTATGCTTAAGAACGGACGTGGACTCATCACCAAAAGGCCGTTCAGGGCTCCCCACCACACCATATCCACAACCGCACTGGTGGGAGGCGGCGTAATTCCGGGACCGGGAGAGATAAGTCTGGCAGATCATGGTGTGCTTTTTCTTGATGAATTTCCGGAGTTTGGAAGAAATGTTCTTGAGACCCTAAGGCAGCCTCTTGAGGACAGGGAGGTGAATATATCAAGACTCAGCGGCAGATACAGATTTCCTGCAGATTTCATGCTGGTCACAGCCAGAAACAACTGTCCCTGCGGCGGCTGGCCCAATGCAAATAAATGTACATGCACCTACAAGCAGATAAGAAATTACAATGCAAGGATAAGCGGTCCCCTCCTTGACCGTATAGATATAAATGTGGATGTTGTGAGGGTTGACGTGGAGGAGTTATTTGACCACCGGGATAATGAACCTTCCGAAACCATAAGAAAGAGAGTGATAGCTGCCCAGGAGATACAGCAGGAACGGTACAGACATGAGAAGATAAAATTCAATTCGGGACTTGATGGAGGTCTCATAAATAAATACATAAAGATAAATGGTGACGTCCGGGATATCCTAAGGGAAATGTACGAGAAAAGTCAGTTGTCCGCCAGAGGAAATAACAGGATATTGAAGATTGCCAGAACTATTGCGGATCTTGCAGGGGATACGGATATACAGGAAAAGCATGTAAGAGAGGCGATATTTTACAGGATGAAGGAGGATGGCGTATGACAGATGAACTTTATCATCTCTGGACCGGTACATTTCCGGAGATATCAGGCAAGTCCTTTAGCATGATATGTGATTACTTTGGCGGTGCGGAGGCGGTGTTTAATGAGAGTGATGAGAAGCTGCAGGATGTACTTAAGCCGGCACATTTCAGGCAGCTCAATATATATAGAAGAGAAAATCTGATGAGGGGATTTGCAGAGGAATTAAAAAGAAAAGGAATCCTATTCACTTATCCGGGGCATGAGCTATATCCGGAGCGGCTGCTTAATATTCCTGACAGGCCAAGGCTGTTGTTCATAATGGGGCAACATACTGTGCTTGAAGAATTAAATGCCCATCCTTCCCTGGCGGTAGTTGGTTCAAGGATGGCGACAAATTATGGCATATCCATGTGCAGGCGTATTGTAAGTCATGTGGCAAAGGAAGGGGTAGCCATTATAAGCGGTATGGCAGCAGGTATAGATGGTGTTGCTCACAGTACGGTGCTTGATTACCATGATAAAGTGATAAATGCTCTAAGTGAAGTGTCGGATAGTGTAGCTTTAACTGTAGGAGTTCTTGGCTGTGGGATAGATAAGATATATCCTGCAGAAAACAGGAAGCTATTTAATAGAATGTATGAACAGGGAGTTGTCATATCGGAATACCCGCCGGGTACGGAGCCTGTGAGACATCATTTTCCTCTAAGGAACAGGATAATAAGCGGGCTGTCGGATGGAGTGCTGGTGGTGGAAGCAAAGGCGAAAAGCGGTTCACTTATTACTGCTGATCAGGCACTGGAGCAGGGAAAGGATGTGTATGCCGTTCCCGGAAGAGCCACAGACACCGGGAGTCTCGGGTGTATCAATCTTATAAAGCAGGGGGCGGCATGTGTCACTGGGGCGGAAGATATCATAGAGAATATGGCAGGGGAGAATAAATTGTTTATAGGCTTCTTTGACAAAGAGAAAACCGAGATAAAAAAAGAAATTGCTATAACGGCAAAAAACAATAAGGTGCAGAATTTAAATGGAATTATCAAAAAAGTGGGTGTAACAGGGAAAAAAACAGACAATGAGATAAAGACTTTCAGAGAAGAGCTCACGGAGGATGAAAAGCTGCTGTTGTCATTCATAAAGCAAGAACCTGTTCACATGGAGGAATTGTGTGCAAAAACAGGATTTGCCACGGGAAAGCTGCTTGATATTGTATACGGACTTGAGGGGCGGGGAATTATTATGAATGTATCAGGTGGGTATTATACATTGGTATAAAAAATGTAGAATATTGGCGGTATTACTGTGAAAAACAGATAAAAGTTAAAAAAAAGTTGTAATTTGCAGGGTTTTTGTCTATTATGTAATAGGTAAAAAATGAGAGACTTTTCAATGAAAGGGAACGATATGAAGAAAGTAGTTAAATTTGGCGGTAGTTCACTTGCCAGTGCTGAACAGTTTAAAAAGGTTGGTAATATAATCCGTGCCGACGAGAGCCGTGTCTATGTGGTTCCATCTGCTCCGGGTAAGAGAAATTCAGCAGATACAAAGGTTACTGATATGCTGCTCCACGCTTATGAGACAGCAAGCAAGGGTGAGGATATCACCGGTGAGATGGCTGCCATTAAGGCAAGATATGACGAGATAATCACAGGACTTGGACTTGACTTCAGTCTTGATAGGGACTTCGAGGAGATCACAGAGAAGCTTACTGCAGAGCCGCTTATGGATTATGCAGCATCAAGAGGTGAGTTCTTAAACGGTAAGATCATGGCGGCTTATCTTGGCATAACATTCATTGATGCCGCTGAGGTTATTTTCTTCAATGCAGAAGGCAACCTTAATGATTATAAAACATACAAGACACTTGGACAGAGACTTAAGGAAAATGAGCGCGCGGTAATTCCGGGATTTTATGGAATGGGCAAGGATGGAAATGTAAAGACATTTTCCCGTGGCGGTTCAGACGTTACAGGCTCTATTGTGGCTAAGGCATGTCGTGCTGATGTTTACGAGAACTGGACAGATGTATCAGGCTTCCTTGTGGCAGATCCACGTATAGTACCTAATCCAAAGGCTATCAAGTATATCACATACAGAGAGCTCCGTGAGCTTTCATACATGGGTGCGTCAGTTCTCCACGAGGACGCTATATTCCCTGTACGTCATTGTGGTATTCCTATCAACATCAGAAATACAAATGCTCCTGAGGACAATGGAACCTGGATAGTGGAGAGTACATGTCAGAAGCAGGATTATGTTGTTACGGGTATTGCAGGTAAGAAAGACTTCTGTACTATATTTATCTCAAAGGCAATGATGAATTCAGAGATCGGTTTTGGGAGAAAGGTTCTTCAGGCATTTGAGGAAAATAATATTTCGTTTGAACATATGCCATCAGGAATTGATACAATGACCATTGTTGTACATGCAGATGAATTTATCCATAAGGAGCAGAGCGTTGTGTCAGCTATACATCGTCTTGCAGAGCCTGACTCTGTTGAGATCGAATCAGGTCTTGCTCTTGTGGCGGTTGTTGGACGTGGCATGAAGTCAGCAAGCGGTACAGCAGGAAAGCTGTTCACTGCCCTTGCGAAGGAAGGTATAAATATCAGAATGATAGATCAGGGTTCATCAGAGCTTAATATCATAATCGGTGTTGACAACAAGGATTTCGAGACAGCTATCAAGGCTATATACAATACATTTATTGGTTAATACATTTGAGAGACAGGGGGCATGAAATTCATGCCCCTTTAAAAGTTGACGTTAGATATTATTTGGTATGATCTTGAATAAAAGAACTAAATGATATATGAAAAAGGCAGATAAGATAAAGAAGATATATAATAGATAAGGCGGTGGTACATAGTTGGCAGAAAACAGAAAGACAGGACTTATGGATATATTTCTTATTTTCCTTAAAATTGGTGCTTTTACCTTTGGCGGCGGTTATGCAATGATCGCCCTTCTGGAAGATGAATTCGTAGACAAACGTAGCTGGCTTAATGAGTCGGAGTTTCTTGATATGACTGCCATTGCAGAGTCCACCCCGGGACCTGTTGCCATTAATGCAGCAACATATCTTGGATATAAGCTTGCAGGGTTTAAGGGGGCTTTGGCTGCCAGTCTTGCAGTATGTATACCATCATTTGCAATAATATATGTGATCTCTTTTTTCTATGAGAGATTCCAGCAGATAACCTGGGTGGCATCGGCATTTAAGGGAATACAGGCGTGCGTGGTTTACCTGATACTGTCGGCAGGCTTAAGAATGTTTATTAAAATGAAGAAAAATGTGTTTAATATAAGCATATTTGCAGTGGTATCAGTATCCTTTATATTTGTATCACTATTTGGAATATCCTTCTCAAGTATATATTATATATTAATATGCGGAGTCGTTGGAGTCGTAGTGGGAACATTGCATAATATGAGAAACCGGGAAGATGGAGGAGCAGCATGATATACTTGAAGCTTTTTCTTTATTTTCTTGAGGTGGGCACCGTATCCTTCGGTGGCGGTTACGGAATGATATCTCTTATAAGGGATATCGTGTTGTCACAGAACTGGCTTACTGAGGGAGAGCTTATGGATCTGGTTGCCATATCAGAGTCCACACCGGGACCTCTTGCAGTGAATATGGCAACATTCGTAGGAGCAACAAAGGGAGGATTTTTTGGAGCCTTAATGGCAACCTTCGGTGTGGTGCTTCCGGCGTTTGTGGTCATAGTACTTATTTCTTCTGTTATGAAGAAGGCTATGGAGTATGCAGGGGTAAAACATATGCTTGACGGCATAAGACCATGTATAATCGCACTTATTATTTCAACGGCACTTATATTTGGATTGAAGAATTTAATGGGGATATCGTCAGTGGGAGACAGCCTAAGAATAGATAAGATGGGTGTTTGGATATTTGCAGTTTTAGTGGCTGTGGATCAGATTCCGAAGCGGCTTGCAGGCAGAAAGATATCACCGATAATTCTTATTATAGTGTCGGCAATTCTGGGTGTTGTCCTATTTTAGAGGCGGAGGGTTAATAAATCTACACTTGCACTAAAAAAAAATATAGTGTATAGTTGTCTCGTTTGAAATCTGCGAAAGCAGACAGAGTATTATCGATAAAGGGGATAGTTTAGCATGGCTAAAAATCTTGTAATAGTAGAGTCGCCTACCAAAGCGGAGACAATAGGTAAGATACTTGGATCAAATTATGAAGTTATTGCATCTAATGGACATGTAAGGGATCTTCCAAAGAGTCAGATGGGTATAGATGTGGAAAATGATTTTGAACCGAAATACATTACCATAAGAGGAAAGGGAGATATCCTCACAGCACTCAGAAAGGCTGTGAAGAAGGCGGATAAAGTTTATCTTGCAACTGACCCCGATCGTGAAGGAGAAGCAATATCTTATCATTTATCCGTGGCACTTAAGCTGCAGGATAAGAAATATAAGAGAATAACATTCAATGAGGTAACAAAGACGGCTGTTAAAAATTCTCTTAAAAATGCAAGGGATATAGACATGAATCTTGTTGACGCCCAGCAGGCAAGAAGAGTTCTGGACAGACTTGTTGGATATAAGATAAGCCCTGTGCTCTGGGCGAAGATCAAGAGAGGTCTTTCTGCCGGAAGAGTACAGTCTGTGGCATTAAAGATCATCTGCGACAGGGAGAAGGAGATAAATGACTTCATACCTAAGGAGTATTTCTCGCTTGCGGTCAACGCAGAGACTGAAAAGGGAAAGAAGGAGATGCCATTCAGATTTGTATCCGGAAATGGTGAGAAGGAGGACATATCCTCAGCGGAAGCCCTTAATAAGATCGTTGCTGACATCAGTGAAAATGATCTGCTGGTTAAGTCCATAAAGCAGGGAGAGAAAACAAGAAAGTCACCATTGCCATTTACCACAAGTACATTGCAGCAGGAGGCTTCCAGCAAGCTTAATTTTGCAACCACAAAGACCATGAGGATTGCCCAGCAGCTATATGAAGGAATAAATATAAAGGGTAAGGGCACCATTGGTCTGATCACATATCTCCGTACAGATTCCACAAGAATTTCTGAGGAGGCAGACGCATCAGCAAGAAAGTACATTGGTGACAATTACGGCGAGAAATATATTGAGACACAGGATGGAAACGGCAGGCAGGATAAGGGCGGCAAAAAGATACAGGATGCTCATGAGGCGATAAGACCTACAGACATCACACTGTCACCTGTGAAGATAAAGGATGAGCTTTCAAGAGATCAGTACAGACTCTATCAGCTTATATATAACAGATTTCTTGCCAGTAGAATGGCAAATGCAGTTTATGAGACCAGAACGGTTAAGGCTGTTGCCGGAGAACAAAATCTCCAGGCTTCAAGCTCCAAGCTGGCATTTGACGGATTTATGGCAGTATATAATCCGGATCAGGAAAAGTCAGAGAATATCAGAGGTCTTAATGAGCTGAAGGAGGGAGATGTCCTTAAGATCACAGCTATTGAGGATAAGCAGCATTTTACACAGCCGCCTGCCAGATATACAGAGGCGTCTCTTGTAAAGACTCTTGAGGAGAAGGGAATAGGAAGACCAAGTACCTATGCACCGACTATCTCAACGATCCTTGCAAGACGATATATCACCAAGGAGAATAAGAAGCTTTATGTAACAGAGATCGGCGAAGCGGTAAATAATATTATGGAGCAGGCGTTCCCTGTTATCGTTGATGTTAACTTCACTGCAAATCTTGAGTCGCTGCTTGATACCATCGGTGAGGGAGCTATCAACTGGAAGGTTGTTGTGAGAAATTTCTATCCGGATCTCGATGATGCGGTTAAGAAGGCAGAGGCGGATCTTGAGAAGATTGATATCCAGGATGAAGTCAGTGACGAGATCTGTGACGAGTGCGGCAGGAACATGGTTGTCAAGTATGGTCCTCACGGAAAGTTCTTAGCATGCCCGGGCTTTCCGGATTGTAAATGTACAAAGCCTTTTTATGAGAAGATAGGTGTTACATGTCCTAAGTGCAAGACCGGAGATGTTGTCATAAAGATGAGCAAGAAGGGCAGACGTTACTACGGATGTACAAATGCTCCGGAGTGCGATTTTATGTCGTGGACCAGACCGGCGAAGCAGAAGTGTCCACAGTGCGGAAGCTATATGCTCATAAAGGGAAAGAAGCTTTTATGTGCCAATAATGAGTGCGGATACACCTGTGACGCACCTAAGGAAGAGGCTTAAAAATTACTTAAAACACAAATTAAGTTAACAATAATTACAGAATAATTACAGAACTTATAAGAAGTTGTTTTTTTCTTATGAAATCCGATTTTTGTCAAAATTGGTTATTGTAGTTCACATAACTTTGTGCTACAATGCCAAATAGTCGAGATTTTTAGAGGCAAAAACAGCTTCTTTTTGCGTTGGTCCGGAGGGAAATAGATGAGTGTTCAGTTGTTAGATAAAACGAGAAAAATCAATAAATTATTGCACAATAATAACTCGCATAAGGTTGTTTTCAACGATATTTGCGATGTTTTAAGTGATATATTGACATCAAATGTGTTGGTAATAAGCAAGAAAGGTAAGGTTCTGGGCATAAAAAACAGGGCAGATATACCTGAGATTACAGAGCTTATAGAAGGAAAGGTTGGTTTACATATTGATTCCATGTTGAATGAGCGGCTATTGCTCGTTCTATCCACAAAGGAGAATGTAAACCTGACAACACTTGGATTTGATGGACATAACATTGACCAGTACAGAGGGCTTCTTCTTCCTATAGATATTGCGGGAGAGAGACTCGGTACATTGTTCTTGTACAGGATCGCCAGTGATTATGACATAGATGATATAATTCTCGGTGAGTATGGAACCACAGTTGTTGGACTTGAGATGATGAGAGCGTTAAACGAGGAAAATGCCGAGGAGGACAGAAAGGTGGCTATCGTCAAGTCAGCCATCAACACATTGTCATTTTCAGAGCTTCAGGCAATAAAGCATATCTTCTCAGAGTTAAAGGGGGATGAGGGAATACTTGTTGCCAGTAAGGTGGCAGATCGCGTTGGCATAACAAGATCGGTAATTGTAAATGCTCTTAGAAAGTTTGAGAGTGCAGGAGTCATTGAGGCAAGGTCTTCTGGAATGAAGGGAACCTATATCAGAGTTTTGAATGATGTGGTTTTTGATGAGCTTAAGAAGGCATAAGGGTTTATAAGATAAAAATATGAAGGCTGAGAAAATAAAAACTCATAAAAATATAAACTCACAAAACTATGTAGGGTATAGTGGTTGAAAAGATATATTTGATATTTAGATAAAAATTTGGTTGTAAAATATTTATTTGCAAGGAGATAAAGAATATGGCAGCTGGTATTGTAACATTGATCGTAGGTGTAATTATCGTTATTGTGAGCTTCTTCATACTTGATTCTCACGATTACAAGAAGGAAGATCAGGAATTTAACGAGAGCTCAGAAGAGTTCAAACGAAGAATGCAGGAATTTAATGATGTGCTTATTGAGCAGCATAAGGAAGCTATCAGAAGCTACAGTGAAGATACAAAGAAGAAGCAGGAGCAGGAGATCAGGGACGAGATCGAGAAGTGTACTGATGAGCTTTCAGAGAAGGCTAAGGAAAATATGATCAGCTATATTAACAAGAGCCTTTCAGAGGCATATGACTCTTACAGCTCAGACGAGGAGAGACCTGCACCTGTTGAGTACAGCGAGGAAGCTGACCAGGAGACAGAGACTGAGGCTTCCGCAGATAGCGAGGCGGCTGCAACAGAAGATGTTGATACAGAAAGTGAGATCGCTGCAACAGAGGCTGGCATGGCAAAGGATGAAAGCACAGCAGCACAGACCGAAGATGTTTCAAAGGATGAGGCTGAAGCAACAGAGGGTAACGGCAGTGAAAGTGTTGATGCAGAAGGCATTTCTAAGGGAGAAGAAAATAATTCCGAGAACGGATCTGCAGCTTCCGCAGATCATGAAGCAGGTGATGACGGAATTGCAGATAAATCAGAAAATGCAGCGGACAACAATTCCGGTGATAAGGCTGAAAATGCAGCAGAGAAGAATGTCGGAAGTGTAGATGGAACAGAGGTCACAAAGCCTGCAGTAAAGAAAAATTCACGCAGAAGAAAAAAGAAAAAGACTAATGTAAATGCAAATAAGAGTGAAGCAGCAGTTCAGGAAAATAAAGCAGCTGCTCAGGCTGATGAGCCGGCAGTCCAGAGTGACACAGTGGAACATGATAATGCAGATATGGGTAATGACGGAAAGTGGAGTGCATTTGCAGGGGACACAGACAGGGAAAATGAAACTGATAAAACAGAGATCCTGGCTGAGAGTGTGACAGAGGAGACTGCTGCACCTAAAAGGCAGGAAACCGGAAATACAGAAAAACCGGACAGCAAGTCAGATTCAGATAAAGAACAGGCTGATAAAAAGGACGCTGGTAAAGAACTTAGCACTGCAGGAAATGATGCGGGGGCTGAGGAGCCTAAGAAAACTGCTCCAAGAAAGAGGGGCGGAAGAAAACCAAAGGCAGCAAAGACTAAGCCTGAGGCAGAAATTAAGGACAGGGCACCTAAGCAGGCAGAGCCTATCTGGGATGATATGAAGGACACAAACAAGGAGGTTGCAAGGTTATACGGTCAGGGAATGGACATTATTGAAATTGCAAATCAACTTGGCATAGGTGTCGGAGAAGCAAGAACAGTAATTAACAAGCTTAAGAAGAGATAATTGGTCTGAAATTCAAGACATGCAAATTTTTAATGGACTGAAGTTCAATACTCAAGGAGAATGATATGAGGAAGAGATATTTTTTTAGAGGACTTGGATGTGGACTTATAATCGGTGCGATGGTTATGATGGTTACTTTTCAGACACAGAAGCCAACAGGCGATAGTTCCACAGTAAACAAGAATAATACTATAACGGAAGCTGTTACGGAAAATTCTTCTCAGGCAGCAGATGGTGATGCTGATAACAGCCAGGCGGGAAGCACGGAAGGGGCTTCATCTGAGGATAACACAAACCAGGCGGGCTCATCAGAAGCCGGAGCCGAAGTTACACCGGGTGACAACAATGGAAATGGCAGCGGTTCGGGCGATGGACAGAGTGCTGACAATGGAAACGGAAACGGTTCAGGTTCCGGCAATGGACAGGGTACCGGTAGTGGAAACGGCTCAGGTAGTGGCAACGGCTCAGGTAGTGGCAACGGTTCAGGTTCCGGCAATGGTTCGGGAAATGGATCAGGAACTCCTACGACAGAAGATATGCAGGGAGACAAGAATGATCCGGGTGATGACGCAACAAAGAAGGGCGGCACTATTACAGTAACTAAGGATATGACGGCAATGGATGTATGTAAGCTGCTGGCAGGCATCAATATGGTAAAGAGTGCGCAGGATTTTTATTCGTATTTAAGTAATAAGGGGCTTGTAGGTTCCATAATCCCAGGCAAATACACATTCGACGGCACAGAGGATTATGATACCATTGTGGCGATGATCACATCTTCAAGCTATAAATAATCTAAAGTTGATTGCGAAAAATGTAAGCATTAAAAAAGTTACAGGCATTATAAAGTTATAGATGTTATAAAAGTATAGACATTATAATGGTATAGACACTTTAAATGGTATAAACCCCAAATACATAAGAATGTGGAAATTATAAAATCCTTCCGGAACAGGTTTTGTTCATACAGAGATCTGTTTTGGAGGGATTTTTTGTGGCTACCGCAAAAAAATGCTTGCTTCACACTTTTACTTGTGTTACAATCGACTTTGCGTGAGTGGAAATACAGGATATTTCTGCCCATAAACAAATAATATACATGCTGGTTGATAGTTGGCGTGGTGCCTATAGCTCGGGTGGTCCAAAGAGATGATACCGGCAGAAGATTTTAACCATGGAGGTAAAGAAAATGAGCGTTATTTCAATGAAACAGTTATTAGAAGCAGGTGTACATTTCGGACATCAGACAAGAAGATGGAACCCTAAGATGAAGCCATACATCTACACAGAGCGTAATGGTATCTACATCATTGATCTTCAGAAGTCAGTTGGTATGGTTGACGATGCTTACAATGCAATCGGTGATTGCGTAGCTAACGGTGGCAAGATCCTTTTCGTTGGTACAAAGAAGCAGGCACAGGATTCAATCAAGAGCGAAGCAGAGCGTTGTGGTATGTACTATGTAAACGAGAGATGGTTAGGTGGTATGCTCACAAACTTCAAGACAATCCAGACAAGAATTGCTACACTTAAAAAGTATGAAACTATGGAAGAGGATGGCACATTTGATGTTCTTCCTAAGAAGGAAGTTATCCAGATTAAGAAGGAGATGGAGAAGCTTCAGAAGAACCTTGGTGGTATCAAGGACATGAAGGAAATTCCTGACATGATCTTTGTTGTAGATCCTAAGAAGGAAAGAATTTGTATCCAGGAGGCTCATTCACTTGGTATTAAGCTTGTTGGTATTGCAGATACTAACTGTGATCCGGAAGAGCTTGACTATGTAATCCCAGGTAATGATGACGCTATCAGAGCCGTTAAGCTTATCGTATCAAAGATGGCAGACGCAGTTATCGAGGCTCAGCAGGGTGCAGACGCAGCAGATGTAGAAGACGCTGAGACAGAAGCTGAAGAAGTTGCAACAGAAGAATAATATTTTAATATAAATACTAGATTTATTTGGAGGTTATTACGATGGCTATTACAGCAAGCATGGTAAAAGAGTTAAGAGAGCTCACAGGTGCCGGTATGATGGATTGTAAGAAGGCACTTACAGAGACTAATGGTGATATGGACGCAGCTGTAGAAGTACTCAAGAAGAGCGGTGCTGCTAAGGCTGAGAAGAAGGCAGCAAGAATCGCAGCAGAGGGTATTGCAAAGGTTGCAATCGATGGAAATACAGCAGTTGTTGTTGAGGTTAACTCAGAGACAGACTTCGTTGCTAAGAACGAAGTATTCCAGGAGTTCGTACAGGCAGTTGCAGATAAGGCACTTACAGTAGATGTTGATAAGGCCGGAGACGGTGAGGATGTTGTTTCAATCCTTGACATGAAGGCTGATCTTGATGATAAGATCCTTAAGATCGGTGAGAAGATATCTATCAGAAGATTTGAGAAGGTTTCAGCAGATGTTGTTGCTTCATATATCCATGGCGGCGGAAGAATCGGTGTTCTTGTAGCAGGTAACGGTGCTTCAGGCGACGCAGCTAAGGAAGCTCTTACAAACATCGCAATGCAGATTGCAGCTATGAATCCACAGTACATCTCAAGAGATGAGATCTCAGCAGATGAACTTGCTAAGATCAGAGAGATCACAATCGACAGTGCATTAAACGATCCATTCTCACTTCCAAAGCCAGTTCTTTCAAAGCTGCTTGAGAAGGCTGTTGCAGGTGTATGGAGTGCAGAGGATGTAGCTTTATATGAAGAGCACAAGTCAAACATGAACTACTTACCAAACTTCCTTTCAAAGGAAGCTAAGGTTCAGTTAGCAGAGATCGCATGTGCTGACAAGGAAGAAATCTCAGGAAATAAGATCTTCTCAGGTCTTGTTGAGGGACGTATTTCTAAGCAGATGAAGGAAATCTGCCTTCTTGATCAGGTTTACGTTAAGGCTGAGGATGGTAAGCAGACAGTTGCTGCATACCTTAAGTCAGTAAGCGCAGACCTCAAGATCGCTAAGTTCGTTCGTTTTGAAGTTGGTGAAGGTATGGAAAAGAAGAATGAGGACTTCGCTGCAGAGGTAGCAAAGCAGATGAATGTTTAATGTAAAGCAAACTTCACATATAAATTTTTGAAATTATGATAACCCTTGCAAATGGTGGTGGCACTGTTTGTGAGGGTTATTTTCATAGAAAGTTATTATAAATAAAATTCAGTAAGGCAATGCTTACCACTCGGACTTGAAAATTTAGTTGTATCTGATAAAACATAGGTAAAAGTATGTGAAAGTAAGTGCAATATGTTTCAGATGTTGCATAAACTATATAAGGATGATACAATCATCTGGGAGAGTTATCGCCGTTTGAGTGGAAGGTTTAACAGAAAGAGGCATCTGTAGAGATGCCTCTTTTTTAAAAAGCATAAATCATGATTATATTATGACAAATGCAGATAAATAAGAAGGAATACAACATGCTGCACGATAAAGACATAAGGGACCCGTTATTTGAGTATCTTGAAGAAACTCATGGGAAGATAAGGATAATAGAAGAAAAAAATATGGGGGAGTCCAGGGCGGACGTGGTGATGATCTGCCCGGAGTCTATCACCGGAATTGAGATAAAGAGCGACGCGGATACATACACAAGGCTGGAGGGACAGATAAAGGATTATGACAAATTCTTTGACTATAATATCCTTGTGGTTGGAAGTACCCATGCAGCAAGTGCTGCAGAACATATTCCTGAATACTGGGGATTGATCTCAGTGGAGATAATTGATGAAAAGATTGATATCTATAAGATAAGAGACCCACAGCTTAATCCAAAGTGTGATATAAAAAATAAGATAAGACTCTTGTGGAGACCTGAACTTGCCCATATACAGGAAATATGTAAGCTTCCGGTGTATAAGGCAAAGAGCAAGGACTTTGTCCGGGAAGCAATAGTACAGAAGGTTCCACGACCTCTTCTGGATACATTGATAAGTGACGAATTGTTTGAGCGGGATTATAACACCATTGCCGAGAGTATTAAGCAATACAGGCAGGAGCAGCACCCGGAAAAACGAGTCCGCAAGAAATCCTTCAGGCATAAACGCAAGAGAAAGTGATGGATGTGCATATGTCAGCAAAGGTTTTATCTGCTGATTAGCAGTCGCCAAATGCGATCATACAAGTATGTCGCATTTTCCTCGTTGCTTTAACAAAAGGCCATCATACGGGAGACTTTCAACAGAAGTCCCTGGATGATGGCTTTTGTATACTTTAAGTTAAAGCTGCAATTTTTTTCATATACTGTTATATAAACTTATATTTTATTCTTCCTCTGCGTCTTCGATTTCAGGGGTACACTTGCACTTGCAGGACTTCTTAGCTGCCTTTTTAGGTGAAGCAACCATTCCAACGATAACACCGGCAAGGAAAGAACAGAGAACTGTGAGACAGAGCTCCTTGTCAGTAAGAACATTTGCCTTTAAGTATTTAACAACATTGTCATATTTTTCTTTAAAATTATCTTTCATAATTCCATAACCTCCTTAAAATCTGCCGGCCCCACCTGCACGATGCCAACGCACATAAACGACCGGGCAATAAACTGTATCTGTCAGATATTGTATCATATTCTTTTCTATTATAAAAGGCATGATGTCAGTAGTAACCAAAATTTAATTGATCAAATGAAAATATCCTGCCACATATCATAAAATAAAAAATCTTCAAGCACCCCCACATAAATATCATGTATCGGTAAATATTATCATTATGAAATATTGAATTATCTACTTGGTTAGGATAGACTAACTATGCAAGCAAATTTGCAGAGAAACGTCAGAACCGGTCATTTGTCGTGGCATAAGGGATGACGTCAGAAGAAGGTGAAAGCACGCCATCCCTTGTGAGACGTGTCATATAATAAGGAGGAAACAGTATAATGAAGAGTTTAAAGATTACAAAGGTTGTAGGAAGAGAAATCCTGGATTCAAGAGGTAATCCGACAGTTGAGGCTGAGGTTTATCTTGAGGATGGAACTATCGGAAGAGGAACAGCACCTTCAGGTGCTTCTACAGGTGAATTTGAAGCGTTGGAGCTCAGAGATGGCGACAAGTCAAGATATCTCGGCAAGGGTGTTACAAAGGCTGTCCAAAATATCAACGTAATTATCAATCAGGTGCTTACAGGCATGGACGCATCTGATATCTATGCTGTAGATAAGGCAATGATGGACGCAGACGGAACTAAGGGTAAGACAAAGCTTGGTGCAAATGCGATCCTTGCTGTATCTATTGCCTGTTCAAGAGCTGCTGCAAATGCACTTGATATCCCTCTATACAGATTCTTTGGTGGAATAAGCGGAAATAAGCTCCCTGTACCTATGATGAATATTGTAAATGGTGGATGCCATGCCCTTTCATCAGGACTTGATGTTCAGGAGTTCATGATAATGCCTGTTGGAGCACCATCATTCAAGGAGTGCTTAAGATGGTGTGCAGAAGTATTCCACGCCCTTGCTTCAATCCTTAAGGAGAGAGGGCTTGCTACATCTGTAGGGGATGAGGGTGGATTTGCCCCTGCACTTGCTTCGGATGAGGAAGCTATCGAGACAATTCTTGAGGCTGTTAAGAAGGCAGGATATGAGCCGGGACGTGATTTCAAGATCGCTATGGATGCTGCTTCATCAGAGTGGAAGACAGGCAAGGTTGGTGAGTACAAGCTTCCTAAGGCCGGAACAGTATACACATCAGATGAGCTTATCGAGCATTGGAAGAAGTTAGTTGACAAGTACCCTATTATCTCTATTGAAGATGGCCTTGATGAAGAGGATTGGGAAGGCTGGAAGAAGCTGACTGCTGAGCTTGGTGACAAGGTGCAGTTAGTTGGTGATGACCTCTTCGTTACAAATACAGAGAGACTGCGGGAGGGTATCGAGCTTGGCTGCGGTAACTCAATCCTTATCAAGTTAAATCAGATCGGTTCGGTTTCAGAGACTCTTGAGGCTATCAAGATGGCTCACAAGGCTGGATACACAGCTATTGCTTCACATCGTTCAGGTGAGACAGAGGATACAACTATTGCAGATCTTGCAGTTGCTCTCAACACATGCCAGATCAAGACAGGTGCACCTTCAAGATCAGAGAGGGTTGCAAAGTACAACCAGCTTTTAAGAATTGAAGAGGAGCTTGGCGACAGCGCAGTATATCCCGGAATCAAGGCTTTCAATGTAAGGTAGTAGACATAACTTTGAAAATGGTAGACATAACCAACTCAATATATGGTAGTTAATCATAAAAAATCAAAAAATAAAAACTATATATTGACAGACGAAAGCTGCTGTATTATCATAACAGACGTTGTGCAGACGGATTCTTAAATTAATATAGACCAGGGAATGAGGCACTCCCTTGACAAGATTTGTCTAAACCGCCCGAAATGGCTGATGGCTTCTGCATTTTATGTAGAAACTGTCGGCTATTTTTGTGTCAAGTTTTCAATGGGTTGATGTTCAATTTTTTTGTTATTACTTTTTCAGGAGGACGAAGAAATGTTATTGAGTATTGCGTTGATCATGTTAGTTGGGATGGCTGCTGCCATGCTTTCAAAGAAGGTGGGACTGCCGGGGCTTGTGGGAATGATTCTTACAGGGGCTATCCTGGGTCCCTGTGTTTTAAATCTTATTGATGATTCTATTTTAAACATATCGTCAGAGCTTAGAAAGATAGCTCTCATAATTATCCTTACAAGAGCAGGACTTACCCTTGATCTTGATGATCTGAAACGGGCAGGAAGACCGGCACTGCTTATGTGCTTTCTTCCTGCGTCATTTGAAATACTTGGAATGATACTTGTTGCTCCGCATCTGTTACATATTTCCATACTTGAGGCGGCGATCCTGGGAGCTGTTATAGCTGCCGTATCACCGGCAGTTGTAGTGCCTAAGATGATACAGTTAATGGAAGAAGGTTATGGTATGAATAAGCAGATTCCACAGATAATATTAGCAGGAGCATCGGTGGATGATGTTTTTGTAATTGTACTTTTTACTTCGTTTACAGGGCTTGCCCAGGGAGATCAGATCTCCGTAATGAAGTTTGTGAATATACCAATATCCATAATCGCAGGAATCCTCATAGGAGCAGTAATAGGAATTGCACTGGGCATATTCTTCACAAAAGTCCATATGAGAGATACTATTAAGGTTATTATTATACTTTCACTGGCTTTTATTCTTGTTTCCCTTGAAGAGATGATAACTATACCGGTGACATTTGCAGCGTTGATATCTGTAATGTTCATGGGGATGTTTTTAAAAAGAAAAAAGGCAGATACTTCCGCAAGATTATCTGCAAAATTTAATAAACTGTGGGTTATGGCAGAGATAATATTATTTGTTCTGGTGGGAGCGTCAGTTGACATAACTTTTATATCTAAGGCAGGACTTAAGACGGTGATCCTTATATTTGCAGTGCTGGTATTCAGGATGGCAGGCGTGTTTATCTGTATGCTTGGAACAAAGCTTAATGGCAAGGAGAGACTTTTCTGTATGCTGGCATACACTCCAAAAGCAACAGTCCAGGCGGCCATAGGCGGCGTACCCCTTGCCATGGGACTGGCATGCGGCAATATAGTCCTTACGGTTGCTGTCATAGCCATAGTGATAACTGCACCCCTTGGGGCATTTATGATAGAACATACCTATAAAAAACTTTTATCTAAAACTGAAAATAATGAAATGCTTTCAAAGAATAATTAACATGTTGCTCATATTGTGATAATATAGTAGATGTTTGTGTGAAGAAATGAACATTATCGGAGAAAGATTATGGTAAAAGTAGATCTTATAACCGGCTTTCTTGGGTCGGGAAAAACAACATTTTTAAAGAAATACGCAACATATTTAATGAAAAAAGGCGAGCATATTGGTATCATTGAGAATGACTTCGGAGCGGTCAATGTTGACATGATGCTCTTAAAGGATCTTGAAGGTGACAAGTGCGAGCTTGAAATGGTGTCCGGTGGTTGTGATTATGACTGTCACAGAAGAAGGTTCAAGACAAAGCTTATTGCCTTTGGCATGAGTGGCCTTGACAGAGTTATAGTGGAACCATCCGGTATATACGATGTGGAAGAGTTCTTTGATGTACTTTACGAGGAGCCACTTGATAAATGGTATACCATCGGCAATGTGATAACCATTGTAGACGCGGGGCTTGAGGATGATCTGTCCTATCAGTCAGAGTATCTTTTGGCATCACAGCTTGCGGACTGCGGAGCAGCTGTAGTAAGCAAAGTGGCTTCCCACAGTAAATATGATATTGATAAGACAATAGACCATATAAATAATTCTCTGTCCATGTTCTCCTGTAAGCGTAAGCTTGGCAGAGAGATTATTATTAAAGACTGGGAACAGTTCACAGACGAGGATTTTGAGCAGATATCCCACTCAGGATATTCCATATGGGATATTGCAAAGCCTTTGATCGATAAGGAAAAGGATTTCGATTCTGTATTTTATATGAATGTGAAGTTCACTTCCGAAGGACTTAAGAAATCTATAGACAGGATATTTAATGATGAAGCCTGTGGTGATGTGAAGAGGATAAAGGGCTTCATCAAAAATGATCACGGGACCTATGTGGAGATAAATGCCACAAGGGAGAAGTCGGTATTTGTCCCTATAGCCGATGGTCAGGAAATAATAATTGTAATAGGAGAACACCTAAATAAAGAGAGATTGGACTGTCTGTTGTTGGACAGGGACGTTCAGGTGCATGAGTAGAAGAGAGAGAAGACCGGATTTCGAGGAAAAGGATAACAGAAAGAAAAGAAAAAAGAATAAAACCGAGAAGATACATGTTGAAGGTGATCGAAGAAGGATCGCGTCAAGGGTTATCTCCATTATAGCTTCTCTTGTGATGATCCTGGTCATAGCATGGAATACCTACCAGATATTTAACAGTGTTGTGATGTTTGCCCGGTATGTAAAGGGCGAGCCCATTATGGCAGCAGTCATGGATGTGGCAAGGATCATTATAAGAGTGGGCTGTATAGCGTATGCCGTTGCTATCATAATAGAGGCATTTCAGGTGTGGCTGGTACGCCGGGCTGACTGGAAGCAGGCAAAGCACAGAAGGCTCAGCAGGAATACGGTGCGTCTTACCTGTATAGGTGTGGGAGTGATGCTGTTAAGTCTGGGAGATCTTGTTACCAATTATCTTATGTGCATATGCCTTCTGGCACAGATGGCGCTTGCCATTATGTTCTCCATGAGGAAGGGACAGAGATTAGCTGTGTGGATACTTACTGTGGTTTATATCGTGGGTATCATTGCTATATTATATATTTCTCTCTTCGACAGAAGCACAAGAGAACCGCTGTCAGATCAGACCGGTGTAAACACCGAGTCTGCCAGCAATTCCGTTATGAGCCAGTTGTGGGAGATGTCTGCATATCCGGAGTATTTTCATATGACTATGTATGCGAATAATCTCAGACACAATTACGGGCTTATAACCGTGCCGGGACTTTTGTATGCTGACTCCATCAATGCAGCAACAAAGCAGGTGGATACATGCACCCAGGTTACACCTCAGGGGCTTGCCATATCAGACAAATACATTTTTGTAAGTGCCTACTGTCATACAAAAAATCACAAATCCATGATATTTGTAATAGACAGGAAGAACGGAGAATATGTGAAGGAAATAGTGCTTGCCGACAGAACCCATGCCGGCGGACTTGCATATGATCCTTCCCACAATGTGTTGTGGATAGCCACTAAGATAAATAAGACTGATGAAAACGGAAATAAAGAGCGTGTGGCGGCAGTTGGATGTATAACCCTGGAGGAGATTGAAAATTACGATTTTAAGGAAACCGGACAGCCCTTAAAGTATCACAATGCCTGTGCCACAATGTTTGAGAATACATCATTTATCACCTATTATGACGGATATCTCTATTCAGGCTATTGGCTTGCCAGCAAGAAGAAGACCAGCCTTATGGCGAAGTTTAAGATCACAGATGACGGCATAAGCCTTGAGAAGCTTCCGGATATGATCGCATCTATTCCGGGACAGGTTCAGGGAATGATGGTGTATAAGGACAAGGTTATATTTGCAACGTCATACGGAATAGATGAATCGAAACTTAAGATATACAAAAATGGTGACGATATACTGAAATTCGACAATAAGGTCCTTATAAGGAATATTGAGCTGCCCCAGAAACTGGAGCAGATATATTCGTACGGAGGACGATTGTATCTTTTGTTTGAATCAGGAAGCTATGCATACAGGCTTACAGCCCCGGTGTGTATGGATCATATTGTATCCATGAATGAGAATACAATAACTGTTACCGAGTAAGAAAAAGTAGGAGGTGCCTTATGGCCGGAAAAAACTTAAGATTTTATGTAGCATTGTATATGAGTAAACTGGCGCGTACAGCGTTAAGGGTTTTAAAGAGGAATGCCAGTTACTTTCCCGGAAAGCTTGCCATCAAGATATGCCCCGATTTCCTGGGTAGGATTAACAAGCCTGAGACAATAATAACCGTAACAGGAACAAATGGAAAGACCACGGTATGCAATATGATACTGGACGCACTGGAAGCCAACGGATACGATGTCTTAAACAACAAGGCGGGGTCAAATATAAATGCCGGCGTTGCCAGCTCACTGGTAGCAGAAAGCACAATGTCAGGCAAGTGCAGGAAGAAGATAGCAATATTTGAGATAGACGAGAGGAGCTCAAAGCTTATCTATCCCTATATCAAGCCGACCTATGCAGTCTGTACAAACCTTTTCAGGGATTCAATACACAGAAATGCAAATCCTGAATTTATATTTAACATAATAAACAGCAGCCTGCCTGAAAGCTCCCATATGATACTTAATGCGGATGATCTTATAAGCTGTAATCTTGGGGCTGCAAATGACAAGACATATTTCGCCATCGACAGACTCGCCACAGACAAGGAAGAGTCGGTGAACCTTATAAATGATGTAAGGATATGTCCTAAGTGCCATAAGCCTTTACATTACAACTATGTGAGATATCACCATATAGGAAATGCAAAATGTGAGTTCTGCGGATATGAGTCACCGAAGGCAGACTACCTCGGAAAGCTTGATATGGACAATCAGATACTTAATGTGGTAACACCTTCCGGTACCGAGGAGTACCATATGGTGAGCAACAGTATCTTCAATACCTATAATCAGCTTACAGCTATTACAGTGTTAAGAAAGCTGGGACTTTCCTATGAGGCAGTTAAGAAGTCATTTGCGGATCTTAACATTGTAGAGTCCAGGTATTCCAAGGAAACTGTAAATGGCATTGATGTGGTAACACATATGTCAAAGGGACAGAATCCTATTGCCTGCTCATGTGTATTTGACTATGTTAAGGATGAACCGGGAAACAAGGAGATAATACTTATACTTGACGATGTATTTGACAGACAGGGATCTTCGGAGAATATGACCTGGATATTCGATTGTGATTTTGAATTCTTAAATCAGCCGGATATAACCAACATAATAATCAGCGGTGTAAGATGCAATGATTACAAGCTTAGACTTCTTATGGCAGGGGTTCCGGAGGAGAAGCTTATGACCACCTCAGACGAGGTGAATTCACCTGAATTGCTTAAGCTTGACGGAACAGACGCGGTATACATCCTCCATGAGCTTTATGCTGCGAATACGGCAATGAAGGCAAGGGATAAGGCAGTTGCCGTAATAAAAGAAAGGGGTGCAAAGAATGAGTAAGAATATAAAGATAGAAGTATTATATGGTGAGTTTGCAAACCTTTTTGGCGAGCTTCAGAATATCAATTACATTAAGGATTGTGTGCCGGAGGCAGAGATTATCAATACAAAGCTTCATGATGTGCCTGCATTTGTGTCTGAGGATGTGGACATGGTATATATGGGTGCCATGACAGAGAATCAGCAGGAACTTGTAATAGAAGCCTTAAAACCTTACAGGGACAAGATAAATGAACTTATTGATAAGGGAACAGTGTTCCTTTTCACAGGAAATGCTCTTGAGATAGTTGAGAAATATATTGTTGCCGAGGATGGCAGAAAGATAGAAGCACTGGGTATCTTTGATACATATGCCAAGAGAGATATGATGCACAGATTTAATTCTCTTATCCTTGGGGAGTTTGAGGGTATAAAGCTTGTGAGCTTCAAGGCACAGTTCTCCAAGTCCTACGGAGACAACAGCAATGATTACTTTTTTGATGTTATAAGAGGGGAGGGGCTGGGACCTGATACCATGAAGGAGGGCTTAAGGAGAAATAACTTTTTTGCCACATATTCAGTGGGACCGTTCCTTGTGTTAAATCCATTATTTGTAAAATATCTCTTGAACCTTATGGGAGTAGAAGATGTCAGGCTGGCATTTGAACCTACCATTATGGCGGCTTATGAGCAGCGTCTTAAGGAGTTCTCGGACGAGAAGTGCAGATACCAGTAGAACCATGAAAATAAACATGTGAAATGCAAGTTGATGGTTTATAATAGCCGGCCTGTATGTTACAATGAAAGTAATATGTTGTTAGTGTAAGGAGCAGGACAGAGTACATGGATATAAGATGGAATAAATCATATAAGCCAAAGAGAAAGTTATATTTGATCAGAACGCTGGCAGCTACAGGATATGAAAGCTTCTGTGAGGAGATTGGCTACAACTGGTATGAGAGGCTTGTGGGGGTATCTGATACCGTGGACAACAGAGCTATGTATTATCTTCCGGAGAAGATGTGCGATGATGGGTATTCAAGGATCTGTGGAGGTATTGAGGTTGCATACTCGAGTCAGAATCCGTGCCCTGAGGGGTGTGAGGAGAAGATTATTCCCGGCTTTGACGTTGTGGATCTTGTGGGCTTCCCGGTGGAGCTTCTGGATGATATACCTAGACTTATAACCAGCGCATATTCTTATGCAAAACTGTATATAGAGAATGAAAAAGTAAATATTGTTACGGATAATAAGATACCATATATAATCTATATGGAGAATCCTACGGAGCTCAGGGTTGAGATCCCTATATGGTCTGTTAAGACCAGGATGGAAGAAATGCTTACGGTGGACAGACTTTCAAAGAGGGATCTGTATAACCTTGCCTACAGAGATGGAACCACGGGGTTTTATAACTGGACCTGGCTTAAGGAGAAGCTTGAACAGTGTAAATATATAGGATATGACCGCTTCGTATTCGGCAGGTTTGATATAAAGAACTCAAAGGTCATATGTAATGTGTTTGGCCATGATGAGGAGCTGGCAGTCTACAAGATGATATGCAAGACTCTTACGGAACAGGATTTTATTATTTATTCTGCAAAGTGTGAGAATGACAATTTTGCAATGATCATGAAATATATGCCGGAGGAAGAGCTGGTTACGAAGATCCATGCAATGTTTGAGAAGATAGGTACACTTCCGTCAAACAAGAAGTTTAATATATTCTACAGGTGCGGTCTTGTTGAATACAATGAGGCTGAGAATCTGAAGCTTACTATGTCCATGAATGAAATGGCTATCATGGCTCAGGAAAAGGGTATAAGAAATAATGAAACGGAGATAATTTATTATACAGAGGAAATGAAGCGTAGCTATATAATGGCACAGCAGTTCAAGGTTGAGCTCCCTAATGCTATTGAAAATGAGGACCTGGCAGTGTTCCTGCAGCCTAAGTATAATCCTCAGAACGACAAGCTTACCGGTGCGGAAGCCCTTATAAGATGGTTCTATAAGGGAGAGGATCTTCTTCCGCCTAAGTACTTTGTTCCTCAGTTTGAAGCAGACGGAACCATAGATATTATAGACAGGTATGTACTCCGTCAGGTATGCAGGAAATTTCAGGAGTGGAAGGTTCTTGGATATCCTCTATATCCTATATCCGTGAACCTGTCAAGACATCAGATAGTACGTCCTGATCTTATATATATCCTGTGTGATATCGTAGATGAATACAATGTAGATCACGGACTTATTGATTTTGAAATAACTGAGAGTGCTGAGTTTAATGATATGGATTATCTTATTAAGGTTCTTCATGAGATTAAGAAGGAGGGCTTTAAGATATCTATGGATGACTTCGGAACAGGATATTCCTGTCTGGGACTTCTTAAGGATATGCCCCTTGATGTACTTAAGATAGATAAGAGCTTTATTGATGGAATCGCTGTGGGCGATTATAACAACAAAGATATGCTGATGGCAAAGGATATTCTCACTATTGCCAATCATCTTGGCATTAAGAGTCTGGCGGAGGGTGTTGAGACTTTTGAACAGAAGGAATACCTGAGACAGTGGGGATGTCATTATATTCAGGGATACTTCTACAGTAAGCCTGTTACCATTGCCAATTATGAGTATCTCTTGAAACAGAATGTAACTGAATGATCCTGTTTGGGTATATAATGCAGATATATGTGCCGTATTATTGGCATATGAGGTGATATTATGGATGATAGATATGTTATCGTGACGGATTCTTCCTGTGATCTGTCAAAGGAAATGATACAGGAACTGGAGCTTGCTGTTATACAGCTTGAGTTGGTGTTTCCTGACGGAACTACCATGGCAAATGATAAGATAGAGACGGTTGAGGTCTATAAGAGGCTGCGCTCGGGAGAGGATATAAAGACCTCTGCTGTAAATGTATCAGACGCAGAGGCGGTTATGAGACCGATATTTGAGGCGGGGAAGGATATTCTTTATCTTGGATTTTCTTCAGGCTTAAGCAGTACCTTCCAGAATGTAAGTCTTGCATTAAAAGAACTTTCGGAGGAATTCCCTGATAGAAAATTTGCTGCTGTGGATACCCTTGCGGCTTCCATGGGGCAGGGGCTTTTGGTGTACAAGGCAGCTCTTGCCAGGCGGTCAGGCATGTCTCTTGAGGAAAATGCCAGGTATATTGAGTCTATTAAGCTGAAACTGTGTCATTGGTTTACAGTTGATGATCTTTTTTTCCTGAAGCGTGGTGGGAGAGTGTCCGGAGTTACAGCAGCACTTGGAACCATGTTAAGCATAAAGCCGATACTTCATATGGATGATGAGGGACACCTTATAAATGTGAGTAAGACCAGAGGAAGAAAGGCTTCAGTTGATGAGCTTTTTAAGAAAATGAAAGCCACAGCGGACAACCCGGATGGACAGACTATATTCATAAGTCATGGTGATTGTTATGATGATGCCTTGAGACTTAAGGAAATGATAGAGAAGGAGTTTAAGGTTGAACAGATAGCTATTAATTATGTAGGTCCTGTAATAGGTTCACATTCCGGACCGGGAACATTAGCATTGTTCTTTATTGGCTCCAAGAGATAGATTTGTCCCTAAATAGTGAATAATATGATGCCTCCTAAGCAGACAGGATAATGAAAACTGCTTAGGAGGTATTTTTTATCGTTACAATTATATAATTCAAACAAAAAATATATCATAAATTATAAAAAATATATAAACTATAAAGAATCATTCTTGATAAGGGTTGACAAATTATATTTCCTTATGTAAAATGACATCATGATAATAAAAAATATCAATAAACAAAAAAATAAATGATTGCTGACAGAAGGGCAGCAACATAAATTTAAGGAGGAAATAATATTATGGCAAAGTATGTATGTTCAGTATGTGGTTATGTTTATGAGGGAGATTCAGCACCTGAGAAGTGCCCACAGTGTGGGGTTCCGGGATCAAAGTTTGTAGAACAGAAGGATGATAAGACATGGGCATCAGAGCACGTTGTTGGTGTTGCCCAGGGTGTTCCTGAGGATATAATCAATGACTTAAGAGCTAACTTCCAGGGCGAGTGCTCAGAGGTTGGTATGTATCTTGCAATGGCAAGAGTTGCTTACAGAGAGGGATATCCTGAGATCGGTGCTTACTGGGAGAAGGCAGCTTACGAAGAGGCAGAGCATGCAGCTAAGTTCGCAGAGCTTCTTGGTGAGGTTGTTACAGACTCAACAAAGAAGAATCTTGAGATGAGAGTAGAGGCAGAGCACGGAGCAACAGAGGGCAAGACAGATCTTGCAAAGCGTGCTAAGGCATTAAATCTTGACGCTATCCATGATACAGTACACGAGATGGCAAGAGACGAGGCAAGACACGGCAAGGCATTCGAGGGACTGCTTAAGAGATACTTCGGTTAATTCCATTTCATGAACCCGGTAGGGGATTGCCGGATGATTAATAAATGAGCACAAGTCAAATGTAATCATGCAGGCATATTGTACTTGACTTGTTGCCATAACAAATAAGACGCCCAATGAGCTTTATAAAACTCATTGAGCGTCTTATTTTATATAACTTATTTAAGTTGCTGGTCTATTTTACTTACTTTAGCTTGAAGGTGTTATTATCAATTCCGCTGGTATTGGTTCCGGAATTTGATGAGGTCATATCTGCCCCGTTCCACGGAACAAAAGGCTGTCCCTGACCACTGTTTGGCTGACCTGTATATGCATTATCTCCACCGTTTGGCTGACTGCCATATGAATCACTTACACTGCCTGCCTGGGTTGTGTTAAATGGATTCTGACCCGAAAATGGATCTGATCCGTTTGGCTGGTATGTTGACTGAGTCATGAATTCAGGCGGAACAGAACCTGCCGGGGTAGAAGTTGAAGGACCGGCTGATATAGTATTTTTTGACTTTACAGCTTTAATAACAATTATAATGGCACATACAACAAGTATGGCAGCTCCGATAAGTATCATCGACAGATAGTCAGCAGGCTTTATGATCTGGATAGTATACGGAAGCTCATAGTAGTTTTTTGAAATAAGATCAGGATCCTGAAGCTCTTCGTCAGTAAAGCCTGACTTTATGAAATCCATTTTGTAGCCTTCCTCTTCACTGCCGGTAGAGTTTATCTTTCCCTTGAACTTGTATGTCCCCGGATCTGTGAAGGAGTCGCCATATGTATAATCGGTAAGCTCATCGAAGAATTCGTGGTCGCCGCTTCCGACATTGATACCTACATATCTGAAATCGTCAGAGAAGTCACCGGTGTCTTCATCATAGTAACATACAGGAATGAGATAGTAGTAGCCTGATGTTCTCTTGAATACATAGTTCGTTGTTTCTTCCATGGTTGCGTAACAGCCGTAGCTTATGTAGATCTCGCCCTCAACATATGTGCCGGATTTGAAATCAGACGGCTTGGCAGTTGAGATATCCAGGATGTTGCCGGAATTGACTTTCACACATTGAATGATTCCGTCGATAATAAGGAAGCCTGCCACAAGCACAAATATTACAAGTGTGATTATGGTATTGACCCCTGATTTTTTCTTGTTTTTTCTTAAATTCATTTCTCTTCCTCCCTGGTAATCGGCACGGCATGGCGTGCTGTTCTTTTTCGTGTGTCATTTGACACTTTTTATTATTGTAATGATGTCCGTGACATCGTTACGCTGCAGCAACCCTTGTCGTAGACAATTTTTAATGGTTGCTGCTCTACTTGGACATCTGTCCCTCATTAATACAGAGTACCAAGCTGATTCTATCAAAAATCCCGGATTGACACAATGTACATATTTATCTATAAAAATTGTACATTGTATATAACCGGCATTTGTTTCTACAAATATACACAAAATACGCGGCTTTTGTTTGTATATGTCGGATGAAGTGTGATATAATTAATTAACTGTGCTGTATGTGTTAATATAGATTAGGTGTACACAGAAAAAGGTTATGAACATGGCATTTAACGAAGATGGAAAAAATAATAAAATGCATAAAGCAACACCTGTGGTAAGGTGGATTATGTTTCTTCCGGCAGTGATCTGGATGATATTTATATTTTACATGTCAGCCCAGACAGGAGGTGAGTCAGGCTCCTTAAGTGAGCGGATCACCAGACCTGTAATAGACCTGCTTGATCATATATTTAATTACGGTGAACATTATGCCGTGGCTTTTGACAGGATGGAATTTATTATAAGAAAATGTGCACATATGACGGAGTATGCCATATTGTTTCTGTTGATATTTTTCCCACTTAAGAAGTGTGGGGGAGTGTCGTGGAAAGCATATATGGTTGGCATGATAATTGCGGTTATCTATGCGGGAAGCGACGAAGTCCATCAGTATTTTGTTGAGGGAAGACATGGTTGTATATCGGATGTGCTTATAGATTCGGCAGGGGCGGTAACGGCTGCTGTGCTTACTGCACTGGCAAGTAACAAAAAGACTATTTTGGCTGCGGTGTGCATAGTATTATGTGGGGTAACCGGAGTTCTGATATATGTATAAGGAATGGTAGTTTTATGACATTAGAGGAAGTAAGAAGGAACATAGACAGGGTTGACGGGGAAATCAAGAGACTGTTTAAGGAGAGAATGGAGCTGGCAGACAATGTCGCCAGGGTAAAGGCTGAGACCGGAGATGTTATCTATAAGCCGGACAGGGAAGAGGTTATAATAAACACTCTGACTGCGGATGTGGATGACAATATAAAGCGTGAGTATACAGCTCTTATAAAGCGTATCATGGAGGTGAGCAGGAAGTACCAGTACGGAAGGACACTGGAGCTTAGGGACTGCTTTCCGGTACAGTATGAGGAGCATGAACCGGAGCTTAAGACACCCGCCATGCTTGACAGGGAGGTTCACCTGTGTGATGAGGATTTAAGAGCTTCTGTGGTTGTGGCAGATACATTTGAAGGGGTGGCAGAGCTTATAAATAACGGATCCGCTGACTGTGGAATGGGTGTCATAGAAGACATAGGATATGGAGTTAGTGATGCGCTTCATGATATACTGACAGGGAATGGTCTGTATATATGCCGCTGTAGGGTGGTAAATGAAGACGGACACAAGAAGAAGCTTGTGACATTTTCAGAACACCTGGCAGCAGAGGAGGAACACAATAGGATCAAGATCATGTTTGTATGTAAGAACCACAGCGGAAGCCTTGGAAGTGTGCTTTCCATGATAGCGGATTACGGTGTGAACCTTACAGAGATACATTCGGTACCATATACCAACACAGACTGGAATTACAGGATATATGCGGAGCTAAATGCTAATTTCAGAAGGAAAGATATCAAGGCACTCATATTCCAGCTTATTAACGAGACAGAAGAATTCAAGATTCTTGGAAGCTACTGCTGTAATGAGTAAATGAGCGGGTATATCAATAAATTAATATATTCTATAAGGAGAAAATAAGATGATTGACAGATTAGTGGAGAATATCAAAAAAACAAATGCACCTATAGTTGTGGGACTTGATCCTATGCTTGCCTATGTGCCTGAGCATATTAAGACAGAAGCTTACAGAGAGTACGGTGAGACTCTTGAAGGTGCCGCAGATGCTATCTGGCAGTTCAATAAAGGCATAGTAGACGCAACATATGATATTATTCCGGCTGTTAAGCCGCAGATTGCTATGTATGAGCAGTTTGGCATACCGGGACTTATTGCATTTAAGAAGACTGTGGATTACTGCAAGGAAAAGGGACTTGTGGTTATCGGTGATATCAAGAGAGGAGACATTGGATCTACATCTACAGCTTACGCAGTAGGTCATCTGGGCAAGGTACAGGTAGGCTACAATACATATGCAGGTTTCGACGAGGACTTTGTTACAGTAAATCCATATCTTGGAACTGACGGAGTTAAGCCGTTTGTAGATGTATGTAAGGAAGAGAATAAGGGTATATTCGTTCTTGTTAAGACATCAAATCCTTCATCAGGTGAGTTTCAGGATAAGATTGTTGACGGCAAGCCTCTCTATGAGCTTGTAGGCAGGATGGTTGATACATGGGGCTCAGAGGTTATAGGAAAGTCAGGTTACTCAGCGGTTGGTGCCGTGGTTGGTGCAACATATCCTGAGATGGGCAGGGTTTTAAGAGATATTATGCCTAAGTCATATATCCTTGTACCTGGTTATGGTGCACAGGGCGGAAAGGCAAAGGATCTTGTACATTACTTCAATGAGGATGGGTTAGGTGCCATCGTTAATTCTTCAAGAGGAATAATTGCTGCATACAAGCAGGATAAATATGCTTCATTTGGGCCTGAGGCTTATGCAGACGCTTCAAGACAGGCTGTTGTTGACATGATCGAAGATATCAACGGAGCACTGGGAAGATAATAAAATAACAGGAAAAACACACTGAAATATTCATATGTGAGGTAGGAGGACCCTATGGGTAAATTAAAAATAAAGGCTCAGGTTGTGAGACAGGAGTGTATAGGAACAGGTATATACAGCCTTGTTTTAAAGGCAGAGCCTATTGCGGAGCAGGCAGTGGCAGGACAGTTTGTATCCGTATATTCATCAGATGGCAGCAAGCTTCTTCCAAGACCTATAAGTCTCTGCGATATAGATAAGGAAAAGGGAACACTTAGACTTGTGTACAGAGTTGTGGGGGCGGGAACAAAGGAATTTTCACAGCTTGCGGCAGGAGAATATGTTGATATACTTGGCCCCCTTGGAAATGGTTTCATACAGGAAAAGAAGAAGGCGATACTTATAGGTGGCGGAATAGGAATACCTCCTATGTTAGAGCTTGCCAAGGAACTTGATTGTGAGAAATCCATAGTCTTAGGTTACAGGGATGAGCTTTTCCTTAAGGATGAGTTTGAACAGTATGGCACATGCTACGTTTCATCAGAGGACGGTAAGCATGGCGTAAAGGGAAATGTCATTGATGCCATAAAGGAATATGGTGTTAAAGGAGATATAATATATGCGTGTGGTCCTACACCTATGTTAAGGGGAATAAAGGCCTACGCCATGGAACAGGGAATAACCTGTGAGATATCCATGGAGGAAAGAATGGCATGTGGTATAGGTGCGTGCCTTGCCTGCGTATGCAAGACAAAGGATGTGGACGATCATTCAATGGTACATAACAGGAGAATCTGCAAGGATGGTCCTGTATTCTATGCGGAAGAGGTGGAACTGTAATGAACATGAGTGTAAATATAGCAGGTGTAGAATTAAAGAATCCCATAACCGTTGCCTCAGGAACGTTTGGATCAGGCATGGAATACTCAGAATTTGTGGACTTAAATAGACTTGGGGCAGTTACCACAAAGGGGGTTGCCATAATCCCCTGGCCGGGAAATCCCACACCTAGGATCGCTGAGACCTATGGGGGCATGATGAATGCCATCGGACTTCAGAATCCGGGAATTGATGTTTTTGTCAACAGAGACATTCCGTTTCTTAAGAAATATGATACGAAGATCATTGTAAATGTCTGCGGCAAGTCAGAGGATGATTATGTGGAGTGCGTAAGAAGACTGGCAGATGTGGACGTGGATCTTCTTGAGATAAATGTGTCATGCCCTAATGTAAAGGAAGGCGGAATAGCATTTGGCCAGGATCCCAAGGCTTTATACAGCATAACAGAGAAGGTTAAGGCTGTGGCGAAGCAGCCGGTCATCATGAAGCTCAGTCCTAATGTTACAGATATAACAGAGATGGCTAAGGCAGCAGAAGCAGCCGGAAGTGATGCGGTCTCTCTTATCAATACCCTTACAGGAATGAAGATAGATGTAAACAGAAGGACATTTGCAGTGGCAAATAAAACCGCTGGTGTGTCAGGACCTGCCATACATCCGATAGCTGTAAGGATGGTATATCAGGTTGCAAATGCAGTTAATATACCGATCATAGGCATGGGGGGAGTTGCCACCACCGAGGATGCTCTTGAGATGATAATGGCAGGGGCTTCAGCAGTTGCCGTTGGAACAGCTAATTTCAATAATCCGTATGTGACAGTAGAGATCATTGACGGAATAAAAGAGTATATGGAGAAGAATGGTATAGAGGATATTAACGAACTTATTGGATGCGTAAAGTAAACGATGATCGATAGAAGGTGTGCGTGTGAAGAAAAACTTTGAAATAGAAGAGGTTGTATATTCAAAATATTGTGTTGATGCCGAGGACGGAAGGATACTGTATGCAGATGACAATTTCTGCAATATTCTTGGATATACCCAGGAAGATATCAGAGAAAGAGAACTGACCCTCTGGGACATTATAGTTCCGGAGGATCTGGATGAATATGCCAAAAGAATAGGGGCTGTGATCGCTGCCGGGGGTGAAGCGTATCTGTCCCATGGTCTTGTGAAAAAGTCCGGTGAGAGTATATATGTATTCTGTTATGGAAAAGTAAGGAAATGTGAGGATGGAAGCGGCGTTGTTGCCGACATAATGATCACAGACGTTACAGCCGGCAGACAGCTTCAGGAATATGTTGAGATGCTGGCGGGACAGAATACAGAGCTGAATCATGAGCTTTCGGATAAGAACAGTCTTATTACTTCACTTATAGATAATTTTGCAGGAGGTGTAGGGGTGTTTGAGGTTGGCAAGGATAAGCTTACAGCAAAGTATCTGAGCCATAGCTTTTATAAGATGTTTGGTGTTAATGTCAGGGAAGTGAATGCTCATAATAGTGATGTGCTGGAGTTTACAGCTCCCGGTTACAGAAAAAGTCTCATGCACCAGATAAGACAGACTATAGCAAGCAATACAACTACCATAGGTGAGCATAAGTTCCTGAATTTTAAAGGAGGCAAGGAATTCTTTGTCCAGGCATGTATATCTGTGCTGTCCATAAGATCAGGAGTGATAAATGTATGCATAGTTTTTTATGAGCTTGGTGAGAAGAAAAAAAGGGAACTTGAGAAGAATGCTTACAATGAGCTTATTAAGATGATCGTTGAGGGCAGTAATGAATACATAGTTGATTATTCCTTCGGAGATGATATCATGCACCTTAAGAAGATTGACGATGGAGAACTGGTGGAGGTGGATTCCACCGAGGGCTTCTTCACCGGTCTTAAGGACAATGAATATATCCATCCGGACGACTATGGCAAGATTGGCTATATGAAGGATTATCTTTCAAAGAACAGGGATACAAAAACTGTAGATTTCAGATTCAGATTCTTCACAGAGGAGTACAGATGGTACAGGATGATGTTGGTAAGCATAGCCTCGGATGATGGTACCATAGGTAAGCTTGTGGGTAAGATGTATTCCATTCATGAGGAGAAGCTCCGGGCAGCGGAGCTTAAGAAAAAGGCAGAGTTGGATTCCCTTACCAATATTTACAATCATCAGACCTTTGAAAATAAGGTTATTGCGGAGCTTGGCAGGAAATTCTATGGAAGCATGGCATTATTTGTCATGGATATAGATGATTTCAAGCTTATAAATGACGCTCTTGGACATTATGAGGGTGACAGGGTTCTTGCGGATGTTGCACTGAAGCTGAAGCAGATCTCAGAAAGATACGGCGGATATGCCGGAAGGCTTGGGGGAGATGAGTTTTCGGTATTTATCCCGGGAATATCAAAAAAAGAGCAGATTGAGGAGATCGCAGGCAATCTGGGTAAGGATATTTCGGATATGCCTTGCGATATAAAGCATACTGCCTCTATCGGAATATATATGAAGTCTGATGACGAGGATATCGACTACTATGAGATGTATAGGCGGGCTGATAAGGCGCTGTACAGTTCCAAGAGGGCAGGGAAGAACAGGTATAACTTTTATGAGGATACGGGGATTGCGGAAGAGAACCTTTCTGATGAGACAAAGGCAGTCTTTACAGATACGGAATATATGCTTTTAGACAATTATAATGCCATATCATATATTTCTGATTTGAATAATTATGACTTGTATTACATCAACAATGCATGTAAGAAAAATCTGGGGATGCAACCAGATGACGAGTCCTATGTAGGCAGGAAATGTTATGAGGTTCTCCAGGGACGGTCCGAGCCGTGTCCCTTCTGTACCAACAATATACTTGATAATAAGAAGACCTATATATGGAACCATGTAAATGACAATGATGGCTGCACCTATGTACTTAAGGACAGTGTTGGGGACTGGAACGGACACAGGAGCAGACTTGAGCTTGCCATCAATATAACAGATGTGGATTCCACCACCAGAGCCATGGCGGAGAGACTGGACAATGAGGATCTGTTGAATGTATGTGTCAATGAAATGGCATACAGCAATGATTTCAATAAGAGTTGTGAGCGTGTCCTTGAAGCCATTGGAGCATACTATGCTGCAACAAATATATTGTTGTTTGAATACAGCGGTGACAGTGGAAAGATATATGAATGGAAGAGCGACATTGCCACATCCTTAAGCATTACAAGCAGGATGTTCCTACAGCCGGATGTAAGGAAATGCCTTGACGGCTATTCTAATGAACAGGGTGTCTTTATGGTGGATTCGGAAATGTATGGGGGACTTGATGAGAGACTCAGATTATTCTTTGGAGCTAACAGGATTTGGACAGCATATTTTATGTCAATTAAGAACCGCAGCAAGGAGACTATAGGCAGGATGTTGATAATCAATCCTAAGAAGCATGTGGGAGAGCTGCAGGTGGTGAATATAATAGGTACATACCTTGGAAGGGATATGTATGAAAGAGATATGTGATATGCATGTAAAAATTTCGGAGCCTTTAGGATTAGATACTGTATGTAAGTGCGGTAATTACAATTTATATATAAAAAATGGAGGATAAGATACGATGGAAAATTACAAGAAGGAATTTATTGAATTTATGATTGACTGTAACGTACTTAAGTTTGGAGACTTTGTTACAAAGAGTGGAAGAAAGACACCTTTCTTTGTAAACACAGGCTTCTACAGAACAGGTGCACAGTTAAAGAGACTTGGTGAGTATTATGCAGAGGCTATCAACACAGAGTTTGGCCTTGATTTTGACGTATTATTTGGACCTGCATACAAAGGAATACCTCTTACAGTTGCCACAACCATGTCTATTGCAGAGATGTTTGATGAGGACATTAAGTACTGCTCAAACAGAAAAGAAGTAAAGGATCATGGCGATAAGGGAATACTTCTCGGAAGCCCTATAAGTGATGGCGACAAGGTTGTTATCATAGAGGATGTTACGACAGCAGGTACATCAATAGAGGAGACACTCCCTATCATCAAGGCTCAGGGAGATGTTGATGTTATCGGTCTTTGCGTTTCAGTAGACAGAATGGAACGCGGACAGGGGAAGAAGAGCGCTCTTGCCGAGATCGAGGAGAAGTACGGAATAAAGACAACAGCTATCGTAACTATGGCAGAGGTTGTAGAACATCTTTACAACAGAGAGTACAAGGGAAGAGTTATTATTGACGACACTCTTAAGGCTGCTATTGACGCTTATTACGATCAGTATGGAGTAAAGTAATATAACTTATGAGCGAGGACAGACATAAAGAAACATTGACGAAGCCAACAGCGACGGAAACATTAGAAACACAGGTAACGTCGAAATGTTCGGAAACATCGGATCAGGACTTTGACAGCCTGCTTAAGGAGGCACTTGCCATTGCCGAGGAGTATGCGGGTGGTGATAAATCCACGGAGCCTGAAAAAACTGTGGAAGATAGTACACCGGCAGAAATTCAAGACAGTGTAGATGGGGAAGATGAAGCAGAAAAGGTTTCTGACATAAGGCGTAATATATATGTGGTGAAGGATGATACGTCAAAGGATAAGGTTCATAGCAATGACTATGAAAGCTTACAGGTTCCAGGAATGACCAAAGGGAAGATGAACAGGCGTGTCACACATGAAAGAATCAATGGTAAAGATAATTCGGAAGGTAAAATGGATGGCACGGGACATTCAAAAGGAAGAACATCCCATCCGCTGCTTGCAGGAGTTCCATTTAACGCATCAATATTTTTTGTGCTTATTGTTATATATTTTGAGGTCTTGTTCCATATCAACAGATTTGGGGCAGATGACGGATATCTCCTTAATATAATTTTATTTGCAATTATAGTGGGATGTGTGTGCAGTGTATTTGTACAACTGTTCTCACCTAAGGTGAATTATATTATTGCTATAGTCATAACCTTGGTGCTGACGGTATTTTACCTTGCACACCTTATATATAATTCGGTATTTAACAATTATCTGTCCATAGTGGGAACCATACAGTATGGAAACCAGGCTGCAGACAATACTGCCACTGTGGCAGAGAATATAGGCGGCAACTGGCTCATGGTTTTGCTGTTCCTTGTTCCGCTTCTTGTGGTGGTGCTGTTGTCAAGGAAGATATGTGATTACAGACGTAATCATATTGCTGAGACGGTTGTTCTTGTACTGGGCATTGTGGCACTTCATTTTATTACAGTGCTGGCACTGGTGTTGCAGAACGACGGCCTGTACAATCCGTATCAGGTTTATAAGGAATTTACTTCGGTTGATATGGCGGTGGAGGAGCTTGGTGCCTGTGAGTCATTTGTTCTTGATGTAAGAGAAGCGTTCAGGAGGAATGGTGATAATGGTGAGTCGGTGTCCTTTGTGAAGACCGGTGAGCTTCCGACAGCAGTTGCCGGGGATGACCAGACTTCCGGTGATGGCAGTGGTAATGATATCGGAGCAGGCGCTCAGAGTACAGGAAATGAATACAGTGGCAGTCAGGCAGAGGCTGTGACAGAAGAAGCGGTTACTGTTGATGTATCACCTAATGTCATGGACATAGATCTTGCGGCAATAGGAGAAGCCTCAGGAAGTGATACCATAGCCTCTATGTGTGACTATTTTAACAGCCTTACCCCTACAAATAAGAACAAATACACAGGTGTGTTTGAGGGCTTTAACCTTATATGGATAACCTGTGAGGGATTTTCGGGATACCTTCTTGAGGAGGAAGAATATTTTCCTACCATAAGCTATATGGCAGAGAACGGCTTTGTATTTGAGAATTACTATCAGCCTTTGTGGTACGGTTCAACCCTTGGAGGGGAATATGCGAATCTCCTGGGAATGATGCCTAATGATGGAGGATACATCAATATGACCTATGCGGGAAGTCATGGCAATGACCTGTATTTCTCCATTGCAAATCAGTTAAATCGACAGGGATACACAAGCATTGGCTATCATGATAACAGTTATGATTATTATGACAGGGATATTTCTCATCCTGTATTAGGCTATGACTGGCGGGCAAATGGATCGGGGCTTGAGGCTCAAAAGCTGGAATCAGGGACTACACCATGGCCACAGTCGGATCTTATAATGGTGCAGGATACCTTTGATGAATATAAGGATGAGACACCGTTTAATGTGTATTACCTGACTGTATCGGGACATATTGTATATACTTTTGACGGAAATTATATGGCATATAAGAATAAAGCACTGGTGGAAGAGCTTGACTGCTCTGAGACCATGAAAGCGTATATTGCCAGTGAGTATGAGACAGAACTGGCACTTTCGGAGCTTATAAAGGATCTTAAGGCAGCAGGGCTGTATGAGAATACAGTGATAGTCCTGGCGGGAGATCATGTTCCTTATGACTGTATGGATGTACTTTCGGAGCTCGCCGGAAAAAATCTTACGGATAATTTCGAGGAATACAGAAGTAAGCTTATCATATTCTCAGGAGCTATGGAGACTCCGGTTAAGGTAGACAAGGTGTGCTCAAGTATAGATATACTTGCCACAGTTTCCAATCTTATGGGACTTGACTATGATTCAAGGCTGCTGATCGGTCAGGATATCCTGTCGGATTCGCCGGGCATAGTGTATTTCCCGGACAGAAGCTATATCACGGATAACTACATATACAATTCATCAACGAATGAGGTCACGGTGAAGAGCGGTGCCGTACCATCAGATGATGAGCTTGAGAACATGAATGCCTACGTGGCAAATAAATTCACTGCTGCCAAGGGGATATGTGAAAATGATTTCTGGCGTTATGTGGATGAGTACTATTCTCAAAAATAATAAGAAAATACATATAATCAACGGATTTAATGAGATTTTATATTATTAAGTTCCGTTTATGTAGTTGAAACTAACTTTAATATGATATAAAATAATGTGCGGATCGGCTTAATGACTGATCCGCACATTGCTTGTAAGGATGTCTGAGACATCGTTACGCCGCAGCAACCCCTTGCCGCAGGAAATTTCAAATGGTTGCTGCTCCAATTTTTTTTATACTGATGGAGCATATGGTTACATTGCATGACAGCCCGCAGGATTTGGCAGGTCGGAGTGATAATGGACTGATGTTCAAAAGAAAGAGAGTTTGTGAAAATGAAAATAGGTAGAAATGATCCATGCTGGTGTGGAAGCGGAAAGAAGTATAAGTCATGTCATCTTGCATTTGATGATAAGCTTGAGTCCTTAAAGAACAGAGGAATGGTGATTCCGACAAGAAAGATGATAAAAACTCCGGAGCAGATAGAGGGCATAAGAGAGGCGTCAAAGGTCAATACAGATGTACTTGATTTTATAACACCATTTGTTGTGGAGGGAGTATCTACAGGAGAGCTTGACAGAAGGATATATGAATATACAAAATCCATAGATGCAATACCAGCCTGCCTTGGCTATATGGGTTATCCTAAGAGTGTATGTATATCTATAAATGATGTGGTATGTCACGGTATTCCAAGTGATGACACAATACTTAAGGATGGCGACATTGTAAATATTGACTGTACAACAAAGTACAAAGGGTATTACGGAGATTCATCAAGAATGTTTATGATAGGTGATGTGGATCCTGTATGGCAGAAGCTTGTAACAGATACCAAGCAGGCTCTTGATATAGGCGTAGAGGTCTGCAAGGAGCCTTGGGTCACTATCGGGGATATAGGCTATGCCATCAATACATTTGCAACTAAGCAGGGATACCAGGTTGTAAGAGAGATCGGTGGTCATGGTGTAGGTCTTGAGATCCATGAGGATCCATATGTTTCTCATGTGGGCAGGCCGGGCACAGACTGTGTTCTTGCACCGGGAATGGTATTCACCATTGAGCCTATGATAAATCTTGGAACCCATGAGGTATATCAGGACGTTGATGACGGCTGGACAATATACACAGATGATGGACAGCCATCAGCCCAGTGGGAGTACACTCTGGTTATGACAGATCATGGTGTAGAGATCCTGGCACACTAAAATAGAAGAGTGTATATATCAAAAAATATTTATATACTGAAATAGTATTTATAATGTAAAAAGCCATGCATGGGAGGCTGGTATAAAACCTTTAATCAAAGGAACTATATCAGGAACCTATGTATGGCTTTCTTTATCATTGTTTCTTGTCCTGTCATTTATATAGGACGGTACATGCTGATAAAACCGTCCGTAACCTATATAAATTAAGTACTGAAAGTGTTCTACTTTGTAAGTACCGTCAGAAGCCTATTGCTTCTTGCAACGAATCTGGTCATTGCCTCAGGCGCCAATGGTCTGTTGGCAAGAACCGCAAGATCGTATAACTGGCAGCAGATGTCATCAGTATGCTCGCCGTCCTTGTTGTCAAGTACATACTTGACAAGATCATTGTTAGAGTTAAGAACCAGGGTCTCACCCTTTCCACCGAACATGTCAGCGTCAAAATTCATTCCTGCCATTCCGTACATCTTCATCATTTCCTGCATTCTTCTTGATTCCTCGGACAGGGTAATGAGAGATGAGATGTCAGGGTTCTTTAAGGACTCGACCTTAATAGTGATATTTTCAACACCCAGAGCCTTCTTGAAGGTCTCTGTAAGAGAGTCCGTATATTCTTTGACTGTCTCCTCTGACAGTTCTTCACCTACGAAGTTATCCGTAAGGTCAGCGTCAATACGGTAGAAGTGGACGTTTTCGTTCTTCTGCTCAAGTAAAGTGATAAACGGACTGTCTATGGTCTGATCCATGTACAGGGCGTCCATTTCCTCATTCTTAAACATGTTAATGTACTGTGACTGGGCAACAGGGTCTGTAACATAGAAGACCTTGTTCTCGTACTTTTCCTTGCCGGCTTCAAGGTAATCCTTAAGGGTAGTGTACTCGCCCTTGAGGTTCTTGAATATAACGGCGTCCTTCATCTTCTCAAGGAACTTCTCATCCTTAAGACATCCAAACTTGATAAATGGATTGATGTCATCCCAGTACTTCTCATAATCCTCTTTGTGAACCTTGTACATACCGGTGAGCTTGTCTGCAACCTTCTTTGTAATGTAGTCTGAGATCTTCTTTACGAAGCCATCGTTCTGAAGAGCACTTCTTGACACATTAAGCGGAAGGTCAGGACAGTCGATACAGCCCTTAAGCAGCATAAGGAACTCAGGGATTACTTCCTTGATGTTATCTGCTACGAATACCTGGTTGTTGTAGAGCTTTATTGTGCCCTCCAGCTTGTCATACTGGGTATTGATCTTAGGGAAGTATAATATACCCTTAAGGTTAAATGGATAATCCATGTTCAGGTGGATCCAGAACAGTGGCTCCTTGTAATCATGGAATACCTTTCTGTAGAATTCCTTGTACTCTTCATCTGTACAGTCATTTGGGTGCTTTGCCCATAATGGGGTAGTGGTGTTAAGAGGCTTAGGTCCTTCAGGCTCCTTCTTTTCTTCCTCTTTCTTATCAGCAGCGTCTGCAGTCTTTTCGGCGCCATCCCCTGCTTCGGCAGCGTCGGACTTCTCTGCGTCATTATTCTCCTCTGTGTCTACTTCCTTAGCGTCCACATCAACAGTGGCAGTCTTTGCGTCCTCCACAGGTGTATCGGCATTTGTGAAGTAGATCTCAACAGGCATGAATGAACAGTACTTCTCAATAACTTCCTTTATACGATATTCATTTGCAAATTCCGTGCTGTCCTCATTCAGGTAAAGGGTGATGACAGTACCACGGTCAGACTTCATGCTCTTCTTCATCTTGTAGTCGGTGCCGTTCTCGCACTCCCAGAATACAGCGTCCTCATCCTCCTTGTATGAACGGGTCTCGATAGTAACCTTGTCGGCAACCATGAAAGCGGAATAGAAGCCTAAACCGAAGTGACCGATGATCTGTTCCTCGGTAGCCTTGTCCTTATACTGTTCGAGAAATGCAGAAGCACCTGAGAATGCGATCTCATTTATGTACTTGTCAACCTCTTCCTCGGTCATACCGATACCATTATCGATAAACTGTATGGTCTTGTCTGTAGGACTGACGATAACGTCTATTCTGAAAGGCTTTCCATCCTCTTCATATTCACCCATGAGAGACAGCTTCTTAAGTTTTGTTACGGCGTCACAGCCGTTTGAGATCAATTCCCTGACAAATATATCATGGTCTGAATAGAGCCATTTCTTAATGACAGGAAATATGTTTTCACTGTTGATCGATAAACTTCCTTTTTTCATAATAAAATACATCTCCTTCTTATATGTAACTCTGTAAAAGCAGTAAGTTTCATTGAAATATTAACTTTCTACATCATATTAGGATAATAAAATCAGAATGTCAAGAAAAAATTAGCACTCATTTCGAATGAGTGCTAATAAAGCTTTTTATATTTTCCTACCTTTCTTCAAATGTAATCTCGTTTTTTGAAAGAAAAGCCTTCACATTCTGATCCCACAGGTGCTCCAGCTCCTTTGAAAGAGAGAAGGTTTTAAGGGAGGTGATGGTGGTGACGATTATCTCGTTTCCATCGTAGAGTATGTTCATGGCGAGATTGGCCACGTCGTCGGGATTCATATGGAGATTGTTGTTTTCTATTATGTGCTTTATGTCTCTGTCTCTGGCGATAAGGACTATCTTAAAGCCAAGGGGCAGCTTGCTTCCCTTTATTACATTAAAGATATTTCCCTTTTGGGCTGACCATGGAATGTACATGTCAGAGGGGAGAGCTTCAAGCTCTTCATCTGTGAAAAATTCCCTGTTGATCCTGCCGCTTATGTGATAGGAAACATCACTTTTAATACTTGCCTCCACCAGCAGGAGAGGATCAAAGGTCTTATCTATAAGAAGCTTATGGACAAATACTTTTAAGTCTGATATACGGATATTTAACATGAATTATGTAAACCTCACTTAAATTTCATAAAAGTTTAAAGCTTGCAGTGTGACACAATGGTACGAAGGTGTCTCCTTGAGCCATTTTCATGAACAACTTTTTCGCAAGTTGTAATCACTTACTGTCAAGTATAACAATTTTCAGATGAAATTTACAGTGCCAATATGAGAAATGTGAAACATAATGGTCAATTTTTATGCAAAACAGGAAACTTATTGGACTCTTTCCGGTTGACAAAAGAAACAGCAAATTTTATACTGAAGTGTAAATGTGCCGTAGTGCACTGTTTTCTAAGGCAAAAATCAAATGACTGATATTTGGCAGAAAGGATCAGGCTATGAAAATATTTAATACACTTACAAGAAGTAAGCAGGAATTTGTTCCTATAAATGAAGGCAAGGTCGGTATATATGTGTGCGGACCTACGGTTTACGATTACATCCACATAGGAAACGCAAGACCTATGATCGTATTTGATACCCTAAGAAGATATCTGTTATACAAGGGCTATGATGTAAATTATGTGTCAAATTTCACTGATGTTGACGACAAGATCATTAAGCGTGCAAATGAACTTGGGGTTGAATCCGCAGTTGTATCAGAGAAGTACATTGCCGAGTGTAAGAAGGATATGGAGGGACTTAATGTAATGCCTGCCACAACCCATCCACAGGCAACAAAGGAGATACCTGACATGATCGAGATGATCAAGGTACTCATAGAAAAGGGACACGCTTACGAGAAGAACGGCACAGTTTATTTCAGAACAAGAAGCTTTGATGGATATGGAAAATTATCCCATAAGAATATAGATGACCTTGAGTCAGGGCACAGAGCAGAGAACCATCAGCTTAAGGTGTCGGGAGAGGACGAGAAGGAGGATCCGCTTGACTTCGTTCTCTGGAAGCCTAAGAAAGAAGGCGAGCCATCATGGCCGTCACCATGGGGAGACGGAAGACCGGGATGGCACCTTGAATGTTCGGTAATGTCCAAGAAGTACATCGGCGACGTTATTGATATCCATGCCGGCGGCGAGGATCTTATATTCCCTCACCACGAGAATGAGATCGCCCAGAGTGAAGCTGCAAATGACACAGAATTTGCCAGATATTGGATGCACAACGGCTTCCTTAAGATAAACAATGAGAAGATGAGTAAGTCACTGGGCAATTTCTTCACAGTAAGAGAGATCTCAGAGAAGTACCCATTACAGGTAATAAGATTTTTCATGCTGTCAGCTCACTACAGAAGTCCGCTTAACTTCTCTGCAGATCTTGTTGAGGCATCAAAGAACGGACTCGAGAGAATACTCACAGCAGTAGAAAAGCTTAAGGAGCTTAAGCCTGCAAATGAAGGAAATGACCCTGCAATAGAGGCAGAGCTTGAAAATTTCGTTAAGCGTTATGAGGCTGCCATGGATGATGACTTAAATACAGCGGATGCCATATCCGTAATATTTGAGCTTATTAAGTATACAAATATCAACGTGACAAATGACACACCAAAGGTAACTGTAGACAAGGCTCTTTCAACTGTGGAAAAGTTATGTGATGTGCTTGGAATAATCACAGAAAAGGAAGAGGAGCTTTTGGATTCAGATATAGAGGCTCTCATAAATGAGCGTCAGGCGGCAAGAAAGGCCAAGGATTTCGCTAAGGCAGATGAAATCAGAAACAAGCTTGCCGACATGGGAATCACACTCTTAGATACAAGAGAAGGTGTAAAATGGAAAAGAGCATAGACAGTTACTTTGAGTCGGTCCTGGGGGCAGTATACAGTGACCCTAAGGAATATTCCCCCCTTTCTCTTGCCTATATAGGAGACAGCGTGTATGACCTGCTTATAAAGACTGTGCTTGTAACAAGAAACAACAAGCAGGCATTTAAGTATCATAAGGAAGCCAGCAGTTACGTCAAGGCTGAGACCCAGGCTATCTGTATAGATCATTTATTTAATGAGCTTACAGAGGAGGAGCAGGATATATACAAGCGGGGCAGAAACGCGAAATCCCATTCCACAGCCAAGAATGCGACTGTGGGACAGTACAGAAAGGCTACAGGCTTTGAGGCTCTTGTGGGATATCTGTACCTTAAGAAGGATTACGACAGACTTTTTGAACTGGTGAAGAAGGTCATGAACTATAAGGATTCATTGCAGTAACGCAGTATATACAGAAAACAGGAGAACCATTATATTATGGATAACAATGAAAAACAGACAAATGAAGAGGTGTTTGTCATAGAGGGACGTAATGCCGTTCTTGAGGCATACCGTTCAGGTAAAACCATCGACAAGCTGTATGTGCTTACCGGCTGTCAGGATGGAAGCATAAATTCTATCATAAGAGAGGCTAAGAAGGCAGATACCATAATCAATTATGTATCAAGGGACAAACTCAATGCCATGTCAGAAACCGGCAAGCACCAGGGGGTTATCGCCCACGCTGCCGCATACAGATACAGCACCATTGATGATATATTTGACCTGGCAGCAAGCCGTGGTGAGGCACCGTTTATATTCGTGCTGGATGAGATAGAGGATCCCCATAATCTGGGAGCTATCATAAGAACAGCCAATCTTGCAGGTGCCCACGGTGTGGTAATACCTAAGCGTCGTGCTTCAGGTATCACAGCTACAGTGGTGAAGGCTTCCGCAGGAGCCATTAACTATACACCTGTAGTTAAGGTTACCAATATAGGCAAGACCATTGACGAGCTTAAGGACAGGGGAATGTGGTTCGCCTGTGCCGATATGAGCGGCGAGATAATGTATAAGTGTAATCTCACAGGCTCAATGGGCATCGTTGTAGGAAATGAGGGAAATGGCGTAAGCAGACTGGTTAAGGAGAAGTGCGACTATGTTGTATCAATTCCTATGAAGGGAGACATAGATTCGCTTAATGCTTCAGTGGCAGCCGGAGTGCTTGCTTACGAGGTGGTAAGACAGAGACTTAATGCTTAAGTGGAGGATGAAATGCCGCAGGTCTTACATGGATCACAGAATGAGAATTATATAGACAGATCTGATGAAGAGCTTATAGACATGATAAGACATAACACCGATGAAGGAGCCGTTGATTATCTCATCAACAAGTACACCGGAATGGTGAAGAAGGAGAGCCGTGCCCTTTATCTCATAGGCGGAGAGAGGGAAGATCTTATCCAGGAAGGGATGATCGGGCTTTATAAGGCTGTCAGGGATTACTCGGCAGATAAGGGAACCAGCTTTTTTACATTTGCCAATATGTGTGTAAGGCGGCAAATGCTTTCCGCCGTGAACATGTCAAACAGGAAGAAGCACCAGCCTTTAAACTCAGCTGTGTCATTTTACTCCGGCGGAGACGAAGAGGATGTAATGCTCATAGATACCCTGGAGGCTGATGAGCTTAGCAAACCGGAATCCCTTATGATGTACAGGTACAATATAGATGATATGAACAGGAAGATAGAGGGCAGGCTTTCTGTTTACGAGAAGAAGGTGCTTGCGGAATATCTCACCGGGGACTCCTATGATGCAATCGCTGCAAGGCTTGGAAAACCGGAAAAGTCTATTGATAATGCCATTCAGAGGATAAGAAAAAAGCTTGATCAGTAAATTTAGACAAAAAAAGAAAAGCTACTAACGGGAGTCGGACCCGTGACCTCCACATTACCAATGTGGCGCTCTACCACCTGAGCTATAGTAGCTTTTATAAATACCAAGTGATAATATATAGTAAATATGACTTTTTGTCAACACAAAGAATGTAAATAATATTTATTTAAAATATATGATTAAAATTATATGGATACCATATAAGTAATTATAGGAGGAACTTACAGTGGCAGAAGAAGTAATGTCAAAGAATTTCATTGAACAGATTATCGAGAAGGATCTCGCAGAGGGAAAGGTAAAGAAGGTTGTAACACGTTTCCCACCTGAGCCAAACGGATACCTTCACATCGGTCATGCAAAATCAATACTTTTAAACTATGGTCTGGCAAAGGAGTACGGCGGACAGTTTAATCTCAGATTTGATGACACAAACCCTACAAAGGAGAAGACAGAGTTCGTACAGTCGATCCTTGAGGATGTGAAGTGGCTTGGAGCTGATTTTGGAGACAGGGTATTCTTTGCTTCAAATTATTTTGATCAGATGTATGAAGCCGCTGTTAAGCTTATAAAGAAGGGCAAGGCATTTGTATGTGATCTGTCGGCAGATGAGATCCGTGAGTACAGGGGAACTCTTACAGAGCCCGGTAAGGAAAGTCCGTATAGAAACAGATCCATAGAAGAGAATCTTGAGCTTTTCGAGGGTATGAAGAATGGTGAGTATCCTGACGGAAGCAAGGTATTAAGAGCCAAGATCGATATGGCGTCACCTAACATCAACATGCGTGACCCTGTTATCTACAGAGTTGCAAGAATGACTCACCACAATACCGGTGATAAATGGTGCATTTACCCTATGTACGATTTCGCTCATCCTATTGAGGATGCTATTGAGGGCGTATCACATTCAATCTGTACATTGGAGTTTGAGGATCACAGACCTCTTTATGACTGGGTTGTAAGGGAGCTTGAGTACGAGAATCCACCAAAGCAGATCGAATTTGCCAAGTTATACCTTACAAATGTTATAACAGGTAAGAGATACATCAAGAAGCTCGTTGAGGACGGAATTGTTGATGGATGGGATGATCCAAGACTTGTGTCCATCGCAGCCTTAAGAAGAAGAGGCTTTACAGCCGATTCAATAAAGAAGTTCATGGAGCTTGTGGGAATTTCAAAGAGTAACAGTTCAGTTGATTACGCAATGCTTGAGTACTGTGTAAGAGACGATCTTAAGCTTAAGGCAAACAGATACATGGCTGTAGTAGATCCTATCAAGCTTGTTATAGATAACTATCCTGAGGATCAGGTTGAAATGCTTGACTCAGCAAATAACCAGGAGAATGAGGCGGCGGGTGTAAGACAGATACCATTTTCAAAGTATCTCTACATTGAGCGTGACGATTTCATGGAGGAGCCTCCAAAGAAGTATTTCAGACTGTTCCCTGGAAACGAGGTCCGTCTCATGAATGCATACTTTGTTACATGTACAGGCTGTGAGAAGGATGAAAACGGAAATGTCACAACAGTACACTGTACCTATGATCCGGAGACGAAGAGTGGCTCAGGCTTCAATGCCCGTAAGGTAAAGGGTACTATCCACTGGGTATCAGCAGAGTCGGCTATAGACGCAGAGGTAAGACTTTACGAGAATATCGTAGATGAAGAGAAGGGTAAGCTCAACGAGGATGGTTCATTGAACCTTAACCCTAATTCACTGGTTGTTAAGCAGGGATGTAAGCTTGAGAAGACATTTGCAGAGGCTAAGCCTGGTGAAGCCTTCCAGTTTGTAAGAAACGGCTTCTTCTGTCTTGACTCTAAGGATTCAACTTCTGATCATCCTGTATACAACAGGATCGTTTCCCTTAAGAGCTCATACAAGCCGGGAAAATAATAAAAACATGGAGTGAAAACCGATCGGTACAATACAATTAGACCGGAGTCATCTTCGGATGAGAGATCCTGAAATAAAATAAAAAAGATTATGGAAAACGTGATTGCTTAATAGCTTTTGTGGTTTTCCATAATCTTTTTTTGTTATGGCAATGAGTTAAGTGGAATATGCCTGCGTGCTTTGTCGCTGTTATGGCAGCGGACCAAATGTTCTTTGCCGCTCTTAGTTATCGATAATGGTGTGGGCTGTTTTTATGATCCCTCTCGGCAGGGCGTCCTTGGAGTTCTTCCAGGGCTCATTTTTGTATCTGTAGTCAAACTTATCTATGAACCAGCTTATGTCCTCGTTCACCCGTTCCATATTATCAAAGTAGACATTATTCAATGCGTCTATAAAGGAAGTAAGGTTGTCACCCTTTAATTTGTCACTGCTTTTCTCGTAGAGAAGTCCATAGTGGTATGTGCAGAAGCCCTTGCAGGATCTGAATTTCTCAGGAAAACCGGGATCCTTTTTCCACATATGGAATATGGTGTCTATATATCTGTCAAACATCTGCTCCATGCGGTCACATATAAAGCAGGTGCTCTCAAGCTTCTTAATGTATTCCACAACAGGTGCTTCTGTCTGGCTTTTTCCGAAGAAGGAGCTTTTAGGGGCAGGACCCTTGGCTGCCAGCTCTTTCATTTCCTTTATGGTCTTGTCTGTGTGGGTCTTTAACATAAGTGCCAGTCCAAGACGGTTCTTCTGGGCATACAAAAGTCTTGTGTGATGAGGGCAGAAGCCCATCTTGTCTGTAAGCGCCCGGTTGTCATCCTCCATGTAGCTTGGCCCCATGGTATATTCGATTGCATTGTTCTCCAGTTCCCTGTTCATTGCACAGACAGGACATTCGCAGCCGCTGTCAAATGCGTCATTTACAGGTATGGTATAGATCTGTTCAGCCATATGGTATATTTCCCTTCTGATTTTTTTTGCATTATATCATGAACTTCGTTCATGATCGCCATTCGCCGCTCCCGATGAATAAGCTGCGCTTATTCCCGCTCGCTAACGCTCATTATATCATATTATCCGGTATTTGCCATGAGGAAACCGGAAGAATGGTATGTTTCGGGGACAACAGAATTATTTGCCATGGAGGGTGCTGTGGCATATAATAAGCAGAGTAAGAGCATTAGAAAAATTGATGAGGAAACATTTATGGATACAAAAGAGTATAAAGACCGGGTTGAGATCACGGGTGTGAAGGATTTTGTGCTGTCCCAGACCATGGAGTGCGGGCAGTGCTTTAACTTCAGAAAAACAGATGAGGAAGAGTATGACATTATGGCATTTAAGAGACCTGTCCATGTTAAACAGGAGGAAGATAAGGTCATACTGTACAACACAGATATTGATACCTATGAGAAGGTTTGGAAGAACTACTTTGATATGGACAGGGACTACAGCGAGATAAAGAGGTGCGTGTGCCTGGCAGATGACAAGCTTGTGTGTGCGGTTGAACAGAAGCCGGGGATAAGGATATTGAACCAGGATTTTTTTGAGACCCTGATCTCATTTATAATATCCCAGAACAAACAGATAACCCAGATAAAGCAGATAGTGAAAAATATTTCGCATAATTTCGGAGAACCGGTCATAGGATATAATGGTGAGACATTTTACACATTTCCGGATCCGGAGGCCTTAAATGAGGTGAGCGAGGAGGCCTTAAGGGAGTGTAAAATGGGATTTCGTGCGCCATACATAAAGAATGCATGTAAGGCATATACAGACGGATGTCTGGATGAAGATATCTTACGAACTGCTCCAATAGATGAGGCAAGGCAGGTGTTAATGCAGATTAAAGGTGTAGGTGAAAAGGTGGCAAATTGCGTGCTGTTGTTCGGACTTGGAAGACGTGAAGCATTTCCTGTGGACGTGTGGATGAAGCGAATCTGCGAGCAGATGTACTTTGAAGGAAAGGATACTAAGAAGAGCGTCATAGAGGAATTTGCAGTGAAGAGATTTGGCGAATATGGAGGCTACGCACAGCAGTATCTGTTCGATTATGCGAGAAATAACCTTAACCTTTAATATTTATTCTTTTTTTAGAATTAGGGGGTTGATTTTTTTCTGAAAATGAATACAATAATAATTGTGTTAGCACTCAAGCTTTGTGAGTGCTAAAAGTAAGAGTGAAAAAATGTTTTAGGAGGAATATAAATCATGAAGTTAAAACCACTTGGAGACAGAGTAGTATTAAAGCAGGCAGAAGTTGAAGAGACAACTAAGTCAGGAATCATACTTCCTGGCCAGGCAAAGGAAAAGCCACAGTATGCAGAAGTTATAGAAGTAGGTCCTGGTGCAGTAGTTGACGGCAAGCTTGTACCAATGGAAGTTAAGGTTGGCGATAAGGTAATCTACCAGAAGTTCGCCGGATCAGAGATCAAGCTTGAGGATACGGAGTACATAGTTATCAAACAGGACGGAATTCTTGCAATAATTGAAGATTAATTTAAGAGTATTAAATTATCAGATTGAACAACATTGGAGGTAAAACAGAATGGCAAAGGAAATAAAGTATGGTGCTGAAGCAAGAAAGGCATTGGAAGCAGGAGTAAATCAGTTAGCAGATACAGTAAGAGTAACACTTGGACCTAAAGGAAGAAACGTAGTACTTTCAAAGTCTTACGGCTCACCGCTTATTACAAATGATGGTGTTACAATAGCAAAGGATATAGAGCTTGAGGATGCATTCGAGAATATGGGTGCACAGATTGTCAAGGAAGTTGCAACAAAGACAAATGATGTTGCAGGTGATGGTACAACAACAGCTACAGTTCTTGCACAGGCAATGATCAATGAAGGTATGAAGAACCTGGCAGCAGGAGCAAATCCTATCGTTCTCAGAAAGGGAATGAAGAAGGCATGTGACGCAGCGGTTGCTTCAATCTCAGAGATGAGCGAGAAGATCACAGGAAAAGAGCAGATCGCAAAGGTTGCGTCAATTTCAGCTGGTGATGAAGAAGTAGGTCAGATGGTTGCTGACGCTATGGAGAAGGTTTCAAATGATGGCGTTATCACAATCGAAGAGTCTAAGTCAATGAAGACAGAGCTGGATCTTGTAGAAGGTATGCAGTTTGACAGAGGTTATGTTTCAGCTTATCTTGCAACAGATATGGAGAAGATGGTTGCAGAGCTTGATAACCCATATATCCTTATTACAGATAAGAAGATTTCCAACGTACAGGATATTCTTCCGGTACTCGAACAGATTATGCAGAGTGGCGCAAAGCTGTTGATTATCGCAGAGGACGTCGAGGGCGAGGCTCTTACAACAATAATCCTCAACAAGTTAAGAGGAACATTCCAGGTATGTGCTGTTAAGGCTCCTGGTTATGGTGACAGAAGAAAAGAAATGCTCCAGGATATCGCAGTTCTTACAGGTGGCAAGGTTATCACAGAAGAGCTTGGATATGATCTTAAGGAAACACAGCTTACAGATCTTGGCCGTGCTAAGAGCGTTAAGGTTACAAAGGAAACAACAGTTATCGTAGATGGTTACGGTGCTAAGGAAGATATAACAGGCAGAGTAAATGTTATCAAGTCACAGCTTGAGGAGACAACTTCTGAATTTGACAAGGAGAAGCTTCAGGAAAGACTTGCCAAGCTTGCCGGTGGAGTTGCAGTTATCAGAGTCGGTGCTGCTACAGAGACAGAGATGAAGGAAGCTAAGCTTCGTATGGAAGACGCTTTGAATGCTACAAGAGCAGCAGTAGAGGAAGGTATCATCTCAGGTGGTGGATCAGCTTACATCCACGCAGCAAAGAAGGTTGCAGAGCTTGCTGATACCCTTGAGGGCGATGAGAAGACAGGTGCTAAGGTGGTTCTTAAGGCTATGGAAGCTCCGCTTTATCACATCGCTGCAAATGCAGGTCTTGAAGGCTCAGTTATCATCAACAAGGTAAGAGAGTCAGCAGCAGGTATCGGCTTCGACGCTTACAAGGAAGAGTATGTGAACATGATAGATGCAGGTATCATTGATCCTGTTAAGGTTACAAGAAGTGCATTACAGAATGCAACATCAGTTGCTTCAACACTCCTTACAACAGAGTCGGTTGTTGCTGATATCAAGGAAGACGCTCCGGCTATGCCAGCAGGTGGCATGGGTGGCGGAATGGGTATGATGTAATATCAGCCTGTCCCAGAACAGAAATCAATAAAAAAAATTACAGACCGGGTGGTTCGGGAATTTTCCTGCCGCCCGGTTTTTTGTTATGGCAACGAGTCAAGTGCGACATGCTTGCATTTGATGACCACTGATCAGCGGATAAAACTCGCAAAGCATGTTTTATCTCTGTTATGCCGATTATTTTTTATATTTACAGTTTGATATGATATAATGAGCGTTAGCGAGCGGGAATAAGCGCAGCTTATTCATCGGGAGCGGCAAAGTGCGATCATGATATAGTGAAAAAACATATAATATGTGTTAGAATAAACAGGGTGTATACAGGGAAAGGAAGTGTGGGTGCATGATAGAAGAAAAAATCATAAAACAGCTTATCAAAAAAAGCCTGGAGGCAAGAAATCGTGCATATGCTCCATATTCCGGCTACAAGGTTGGAGCTGCCGTATATACAGGTGACGGAAGCATGTACAGTGGCTGTAATATTGAGAATGCCACCTATGGAGCCACAAACTGTGCAGAAAGAACAGCCATATTCAAGGCGGTCAGTGAAGGGGAGCGGCTTATAAGAGCCATTGCCATAACAGGAGGATATGAGACAGGAGATGAATTGGAGTATGCTTATCCCTGCGGAATATGCAGACAGGTTATAAGTGAGTTCGCAGATGGAGATACTGTTATTATAGTGGCTGTATCAGAAGAGGATTACAGGGTGTATAAGGTGGAGGAATTACTGCCTGAGGCATTTGCCCTGAAAAGATAGAAATCAGAATAATAGTGTAAGGAGAAGAAAATTTGAAGGATATCAAGAGTTTAAAGAGTTATAAGATAGTGACTGAGAAGGAACTTCCTGAGGTAAACGGAACAGGATATATACTTGAGCATATTAAGACAAAGGCAAGAGTGCTTATAATTTCAAATGATGATGAGAATAAGGTGTTTAATATCGGTTTTAGGACCCCACCTTATGATGATTCCGGAATACCTCATATAATTGAACATTCGGTTTTGTGCGGCTCAAAGAAGTATCCGGTTAAGGATCCATTTGTAGAGCTGGCGAAGGGCTCCCTTAATACCTTCTTAAATGCCATGACCTACTCGGACAAGACTGTATATCCGGTGGCAAGCTGCAACACAACAGATTTTGAAAATCTCATGAAGGTATATCTTGATGCGGTATTTTATCCGAACATATATGAGAAGACAGAGATCATGAGACAGGAGGGCTGGCATTACGAACTGGATTCCGTTGACGGTGAGCTTAAATACAACGGCGTTGTGTTCAACGAGATGAAGGGTGTGTATTCATCTCCAGAACAGTTATTGAACAGACTGATCGAAGCGTCACTTCTTAAGGATACACCGTATGATAAGGATTCAGGCGGAGATCCTAAGTATATCCCTACCCTTACCCAGGAGAGATTTCTTGATTTCCATAGTAAGTATTATCATCCATCCAACAGCTACATTTATATATATGGTGACTGTGATATGGAGAAGGAGCTTGACTATATCGACAGAGAGTATCTGAGTCACTATGACTATAAATTTGTAGATTCAGAGATAGGTATACAGGAGCCGTATGACAGCATACAGGAGATCAATGCAAGATATTCTGTGGCAGATAACGAGGATATTTCAAGAAAGACATATATTGCCTACAACCATGTGGTTGGAAGAAGCGTTGACAAGAAGAAGATGACAGCTCTGTCAGTGCTTGAGTATGCCCTTATGGACGCACCGGGAGCACCTCTTAAGGAGGCACTTACAAATGCAGGTATATGTGAGGACAGCTTTTCTTCATTTGACAATGAGATAAGACAGGCAATATTTGCAATTATAATAAAAAATTCAGATCCGGATAAAAAGGATATATTTGTAAAGACCGTAGATGACACCATAGCAGAGCTCTGCGGAAGAAACGGCAAGGCACCGACCCTCAGCCACAAGTCCCTGGAGGCAGCTATAAATAACTTTGAGTTTAAGCACAAGGAAGGAAACTTCGGAAGATTTCCAAAGGGGCTTATGATGGGACTGGACGCCTTCGGCACATGGCTTTATGATGACGCAGAAGCCCTGAGTGTTTTTGAGATGAATGACGTGTACACTGAGCTTAAGAATGAGATAGATACAGGCTACTTCGAGGAACTGCTTTGGAATACACTGGGGGATAACAGCTTCGGAACCCTTATAGTATTAGAGCCTGAAAGAGGTCTTGCAAAGAAGATGGATGAGGATGAGAAGCGTGAGCTTGCTGAGAAGAAGGCGAGGTTTACCGAGGCAGAGCTTCAGGAGATTATCACATCCACAAAGGAGCTTAAGAGATACCAGGAGATACCATCCACAAGGGAAGAGCTTATGACAGTTCCTCTTCTTAATATTTCGGATATTGAGAAGAAGGCAAGAAAGCTTAAGAATGATGTTACTGATATAGACGGAGTTACCGCTGTATGCCATAATATATTCACAAATGGTATCGGATATCTTGAATTTATGTTTAAGACAGAGAGCCTTGATGTGTCATTATATCCATATGCAACACTGCTTGCAGATGTCTTCAAATATGTTGATACGGATAAGCACAGCTACGGAGATCTGGCTGATGAGATCGATTTCTACACAGGCGGTATAGCATTCCTTACAGGGATAGTTCCGAAGGTAGACAATTCGGCAGCTGTGTCATATTTTGCCATAAAGACAAAGGCACTTTATGAGAAGCTTGACACAGCCATCGACATAGTAAAGGAGATAATATTAGGCTCCAAGCTTGATGATAAGAAGCGTCTGAAGGAGATCATCGCAGAGGAGAAGGCGGGGCTTAATTCAGAACTTACATCTTCAGGACATCTGACCACAGCAACCCGTGCCATGAGCTATATATCAAAGTATTCAGCCTATAAGGATATGACAGAGGGCATAGGATATTATAATTTCCTTGTGGATCTTGACGAGCATTTTGATGAAAAGGCTGATGAGCTTATAGAAAAGTTTAAGGCTGTTCTTGCCGAGGTGTTAAAGAAGGACAGACTTATAATTTCGTATACAGGTGATAAGGACATAAGCTGCCTTAAGGACAGTATTACAGGCTTCATAGGAAGCATAAGCACTGAGCCTTCATGTGACAGGACAGGAGACATAGAGACCGAGATAAGAAACGAGGGCTTTAAGACCGCCAGCCAGGTACAGTATGTGGCTCTTGCAGGAGATTTCAGTAAGGCGGGACTTACCTATACAGGCGCATTAAACGTATTGCAGGTGATATTCTCCTATGACTATCTCTGGATAAATGTAAGAGTAAAGGGTGGAGCTTACGGCAGTATGTGTTCATTTGGAAGATCGGGAATGAGCTACCTTACTTCCTACAGGGATCCTAACCTTATGAGCACCTATGAAATATATAAGGAAGCCTACAAATATGTGGAAAGCTTCGACGCTGACGAGAGAGACCTGACCAAGTATATAATAGGTGCTATTGCCAAGCTTGACGCACCTATGACTCCGGATTCAGAAGGAACCTTCAGCTTCATATGCTATATAGCAGGTCTGACAGACGAAATGCTGCAGAAGGAAAGAGATGAAGTCCTTTCTGTTACAAATGAGAAGATAAGGGCACTTGCACCTTATGTTAAGGCTGTTACAGACAGCGGCATAATATGTGCCATCGGCGGTGAGGACAAGATCCAGGAGGCCGGAGAGAACTTCGGTAATATTGTTACAGACTGGAAGATAAAACGGTAAGAAATTATAATTATAAAATGAAAAGATGATCTGACCATTGTCTTAAGCAGCAATGGGAATTATGGGATGATGGTCAGAGGAGATCATAGAAAAGGTGAAACACAGAATATGGTAGATACAAATATGAAGAATTACAAGTCGGGATTCGTTGCTATAATAGGCAGACCCAATGTTGGGAAATCAACCCTTATGAACCAGCTTATAGGTCAGAAGATAGCCATAACCAGCAGCAAGGCACAGACCACAAGAAACAGGATACAGACAGTATATACCTGTGACAGGGGACAGATAGTGTTCCTTGATACTCCGGGTATAAACAGAGCCAAGAACAAGCTTGGAGAATATATGTTAAAGGTGGCAGAGGGAACCTTAAATGAGGTTGATCTTGTTATGTGGATAGTTGAAGCCACCACCTTTATCGGAGCCGGTGAGAGATATATCATAGATCAGCTCAAACGGGTGAAGACACCTATAATAGTTGTTATAAATAAGATAGACAAGGTGTCCGATGAGGATGTGTTCAAGGCTATAGACACCTATAAGAATGCCTGTGATTTCGCTGAGATCGTACCGGTGTCGGCACTTAACGGAAGCAATACAGATGAGCTTATAGATACATTGTTAAAATATCTTCCATACGGACCTCAGTACTATGATGAGGATACTATTACAGACCAGCCAGCGAGACAGATCGTGGCTGAACTCATAAGAGAGCAGGCATTAAGACAGCTTGACAAGGAGATCCCACACGGTATTGCCGTGGTGGTTGACTCCATGAAGGAGAGGACTGAGGGCGGTATCATAGATATTAATGCCACCATCATATGCGAAAGAGATTCCCATAAGGGGATAATAATAGGAAAACAGGGCTCGATGCTTAAAAAGATAGGAACCCATTCCCGTTACGGAATGGAGAGGCTTTTAGACGCAAAGGTCAATCTTAAGTTGTGGGTCAAGGTAAAGAAAGATTGGAGAGATACAGATACCCTTCTTAAGAACTTCGGGTATCATGCAGATGAATAATATATGAGGGATGAGGTTGTACTGCAGGGAATCGTTCTGGCCATGAGCCTTGTAGGTGAGTATGACAGGAGACTTGTGATACTTACCAAGGAGAGGGGCAGGATAACTGCATTTGCCAGAGGTGTAAGAAAATCGAATAATCAGCTGGTCTCCAAGACCCAGTTATTTGTCATGGGAGAATTTACCCTGTATGAGGGCAGGGATGCCTACACGCTTAAGAGTGTGGAAGCTAAGGAATATTTTCATGAGCTTACATACGACATGGAGAAGTACTGCTATGGTTCTTATTTCTGTGAGGTCATGTCATACTTAACAAGAGAGGGGGAGCGGAGCACAGATTATCTCAATCTGCTGTTTGTGAGTCTGAATGCTCTTAAGAAAGCCATGATCTCGCCAAGGCTCATAAGGGTCATATTCGAGATAAAAATGCTTGATGTGTTCGGACAGGGAATACAGAGCTATCACTGTCCCGTATGTGGAAATGAGCCCTCCGGCATATTCAGTGCAGAGGCAGGAGGTCTGGTGTGCAGTCACTGTGCAGGAAGAACAATGCACAACATAGCTGTAAGTGACGCCTGTGTCTATACACTGAAATATATAAACGGACAGAAGTTTGGAACTCTCTATAATTTCACTGTGAAGGACGAGGTTCTTGAGGAGCTTGAGAACATCACAGCGAGGTTTTATGATGTCCACATAGGAAAGAAGTTCAATTCCCTTGAAGTTATAGAAACTTTAACTTGAAAAAATAACTGTTTAAAGGTAAAATGATTCGGATAAGGCAGGTTATATTACCTTATGCCGGAATAACCATAATTAGTATAATACAAAATTCATGGAGGACGATATGGAAAAGACATTAGACAAAATAGTGGCTCTTGCCAAGAACAGAGGATTTGTATATCCGGGTTCAGAGATATATGGTGGCCTTGCAAATACATGGGATTACGGTAATCTGGGTGTTGAGCTTAAGAACAATGTTAAGAAGGCATGGTGGAAGAAATTCATCCAGGAAAATCCTTATAACGTAGGTGTAGACTGTGCGATACTTATGAATCCACAGACATGGGTTGCGTCAGGACATCTTGGCGGCTTTGCTGATCCTCTTATGGATTGTAAGGAATGCCATGAGAGATTCAGAGCAGACAAGCTTATTGAGGATTACATGGCAGAGCATGGTGTAACCATCGAGGGCTCAGTTGACGGATGGACAAATGAGCAGATGGAGAGCTATATAAATGACAACAACATTGTGTGTCCAACATGTGGAAAGCACAATTTCACAGGTATCAGACAGTTCAACCTTATGTTCAAGACATTCCAGGGTGTAACCGAGGACGCCAAGAATACAGTATATTTGAGACCTGAGACAGCTCAGGGTATATTTGTCAATTTCAAGAATGTTCAGAGAACATCAAGAAAGAAGATTCCATTCGGTATCGGACAGATAGGTAAGTCATTCAGAAATGAGATTACACCTGGTAACTTCACATTCAGAACAAGAGAGTTTGAGCAGATGGAGCTTGAGTTCTTCTGCGAGCCTGGTACAGACCTTGAGTGGTTCCAGTATTGGAGAGGCTTCTGTCGTGACTGGCTCCTTGCCCTTGGTATCAAGGAAGATGAGATGAGACTTCGTGACCATTCACCTGAGGAGCTTTGCTTCTACAGCAAGGGTACAACAGATATCGAGTACTTATTCCCATTTGGATGGGGCGAGCTCTGGGGTATCGCTGACAGAACAGACTATGACCTTACACAGCACCAGAATACATCAGGTGAGCCTATGGATTACTTCGATGATGAGAAGAAGGAGAAGTACATTCCTTATGTTATCGAGCCATCACTTGGTGCAGACCGTGTAACACTTGCATTTCTTTGTGCAGCATATGACGAAGAGAACATCGGAACAGAAGAGAAGCCTGATGTTCGTACAGTACTTCATTTCCATCCTGCACTTGCACCTGTTAAGGTTGGTGTGCTTCCACTTTCAAAGAAGCTTAACGAGGGTGCTGAGAAGATCTATGCAGAGCTTTCAAAGTACTTCAACTGTGAGTACGATGACAGAGGAAATATTGGTAAGAGATACAGAAGACAGGACGAGATCGGTACTCCGTTCTGCGTAACATATGACTTTGATTCAGAGACAGATGGCTGCGTTACAGTAAGAGACAGAGACACCATGGAGCAGGAAAGAATAAAGATAGAAGACCTTAAGGCATACTTTGAGAAGAAGTTAGAATTTTAATTGATGGTGTGCCCGGTTTTGCCGGACCCCCGTTTTACAGGAGGCATTAAAATGCATAGTAAAGAATTATTTTCAGAATACGAGGCGAATGTAAGATCATACAGCAGAAGCTTTCCAGAGATATTCACAAAGGCTAAGGGAGCCAAGATGTATGATGAGAACGGCAAGGAGTATATAGACTTCTTCGCAGGCGCAGGTGCCCTGAATTACGGACACAACAACGATTATATAAAGGAGAAGGTCATCGATTACATCCAGAATGACGGAATAATGCATTCTCTCGATATGATGACAGCACCAAAGGCTGAATTCATTGAGTTCTTCGAGAAGAAGGTTCTTGAGCCAAGAGGACTTGACTATAAGATCATGTTTGCTGGTCCTACCGGAACTAATGCAGTAGAATCACTTTTAAAGCTTGCCCGTAAGGTTAAGAAGAGAGAGATGATCTGGGCATACATGGGCTGTTTCCATGGAATGACTCTCGGTTCAATATCACTTACAAGTGATGCTGCAAGCCGTGCAGGTGCAGGTGTTGGTCTTGACAATGTGTATCACATTCCGGCACCATACATGTTCCCTGAGCTTGATACCATCAAGTTCATGCAGACACTTCTTGATGACGATCATTCAGGAGTGGAGAAGCCTGCAGCAATATTTATCGAGACAGTACAGGCAGACGGTGGTGTAAATGTATTCTCAGTAGAATACCTTAAGGCACTCCGCGAGTTCTGCGACAAGAATGATATACTTATGGTGGTTGATGATGTTCAGGTTGGCTGTGCAAGGACGGGTACATTCTTCTCATTTGAGAGAGCAGGTATCAAGCCTGATATGTTCTCACTGTCCAAGTCCATAGGTGGTTATCCGTTCCCTATGGGTCTTGCAATGTTCAAGCCAGAGTATGACCTCTGGAAGCCGGGTGAGCACTCAGGCACATTCCGAGGTATCCAGCTTTCGATGGTTGCTGCCAAGGCAGGACTTGAGTTCATGCTTGACAACAACATTGAGGCAGAGACAAGGCGTAAGGGTGAGATCGTAAGAGAGTATCTTGAGAAGAACATGAACGGAGATCCAAATGTAGTTGCAACCCGAGGTATAGGACTTCTCTGGGGCGTTGAGGTTAAGGATGATGCTACAGCAGGTGCCATCACAGCAAGTGCATTCAAGAAGGGACTTGTAATAGAGAGAGCCGGCCGTGACAATGCGGTCATCAAGATCATGCCACCTCTTATCATTTCAGATGAGGATCTGATCGCAGGGCTTGATATCCTCAAGGAAGCTATAGATTCAGTAGAGGCATAAATATGCTTCGGGAGATGATGTGAAACTGGTAAAGACAGCTTTATATTAAATATGGCTGGCTGTAAAAGTGGAGATGATTTTATCTGAAAACATCTATCGGTCTGATAAAAAATTAGTAAATGTCTATCTAAATACGGGTGTGAGAGTGTGAGCTTTCGCACCTGTTTTTATTATTGTAACGATGTCTATGACATCGTTACGCTGCAGCAACCCTTGCCGTAGGAAGCGCCAAGTATCGAAGACACATTTAGAATGGCGCTGACGAAATGCCGCCGAGAGATTGTGCCCATGCGTTGAAAACGCATATTGGAATGGCACAATCGACTTGCCGCCGAGTGTAAACGAGGGGGCGTTACCCATAATATGAGGGGGCGATACCAAACAGGCAAATTCAAATGGTTGCTGCTCTTATTTATTACAACTTTGTGAAAAATACTTTAAAAATAGTTTGATATACTATATGCTCGTATGGTATAATTATCACAGCGTGGTGTGGACTTTTCGCTGTCTGCACTGCAGAAATATATTAACAGTACTTAGGAGGTATATTACAAATGGCAAACAAGTGGGTTTATATGTTTAGCGAAGGCGATATGAGCATGCGTAACTTACTCGGCGGCAAGGGTGCCAACCTTGCTGAGATGACAGCTATCGGTCTTCCGGTTCCACAGGGATTCACAATTACAACAGAGGCTTGTACACAGTATTACGAGGATGGACGTAAGATTAACGATGAGATCATGGCTCAGGCTATGGAAGGCGTTAAGAAGATGGAAGAGATCAATGGTAAGAAGTTCGGAGATTTAAAGAATCCTCTTCTTGTTTCTGTACGTTCAGGTGCCAGAGCATCAATGCCTGGTATGATGGATACAATCCTTAACCTTGGACTTAATGACGAAGTTGTTGCTGCTATGATCGCTGGTAACCCAGATCCAGCATTTGAGCGTTTCGTATACGATTCTTACAGACGTTTCATCCAGATGTTCTCAGACGTTGTTATGGAAGTTGGTAAGAAGTATTTCGAGCAGCTTATCGATAAGATGAAGGAAGAGAAGGGTGTTAAGTTTGACGTAGAACTTACAGCTGCTGATCTTAAGACTCTTGCAGAGCAGTTCAAGGCTGAGTACAAGAACCAGTTAGGATCAGACTTCCCTTCAGATCCAGTAGAGCAGTTAAAGCTCGCTATCGAAGCCGTATTCAGATCATGGGATAACCCAAGAGCTAACGTATACAGAAGAGATAACGATATCCCTTATTCATGGGGTACAGCAGTTAACGTAATGCCTATGGTATTCGGTAACTTAAACAATGAGTCTGGTACAGGTGTTGCATTTACTCGTGACCCTGCAACAGGTGAGAAGAAGCTTATGGGTGAGTTCCTTATCAACGCACAGGGCGAGGACGTTGTTGCCGGTGTTCGTACACCAATGCCAATCGCTCAGATGGAGCAGGAATTCCCAGACGCTTATGCAGAGTTCATTAAGGTTTGTGAGACACTTGAGAATCACTACCATGACATGCAGGATATGGAGTTCACAGTTGAGAACAAGAAGCTTTACATGCTTCAGTGTAGAAATGGTAAGAGAACAGCTCAGGCAGCTCTTCAGATTGCTTGTGACCTTGTTGATGAGGGACATAAGACAGAGGAAGAGGCAGTTGCTATGATCGATCCTCGTAACCTTGATACACTTCTTCACCCACAGTTCGATGCAGCAGCTCTTAAGGCAGCTACACCAATGGGCAAGGGTCTTGGCGCTTCACCAGGTGCTGCTTGCGGTAAGATCGTGTTCACAGCAGATGACGCTGAGACATGGGCTGCAAGAGGAGAGAAGGTTGTACTTGTTCGTCTTGAGACATCACCAGAAGATATCACAGGTATGAAGTCAGCACAGGGTATCCTTACAGTTCGTGGTGGTATGACATCACATGCTGCAGTTGTTGCCCGTGGTATGGGTACATGCTGTGTATCAGGTTGTGGCGACATCATCATGGATGAGGAGAACAAGAAGTTCACACTTGCAGGTAAGGAGTTCCACGAGGGAGATTTCATCTCAATCGATGGTACAACAGGTAATATTTACGATGGAGTTATCAAGACAGTTGATGCTCAGATCGCTGGTACATTCGGTCGTGTTATGGCATGGGCTGATAAGTACAGAACACTTAAGGTTAGAACAAATGCTGATACACCAGCAGACGCTAAGAAGGCTCGTGAGCTTGGTGCAGAAGGTATCGGTCTTTGCCGTACAGAGCATATGTTCTTCGATCCAGAAAGAATTGCAGCATTCCGTGAGATGATCTGCTCAGATACAGTAGAAGAGAGAGAAGAGGCTCTTGATAAGATCCTTCCATATCAGCAGAATGACTTCAAGGCACTCTATGAGGCGCTTGAGGGCAATCCTGTTACTATCAGATTCCTTGATCCACCTCTTCATGAGTTCGTTCCTACAGAGGAAGCTGATATCGAGAAGCTTGCAAAGGCTAAGAATAAGTCAGTAGACGAGATCAAGGCTCTCTGCAACTCACTTCATGAGTTCAACCCAATGATGGGTCACAGAGGATGTCGTCTTGCTGTAACATATCCAGAGATCGCTAAGATGCAGACAAAGGCTGTTATTCGTGCAGCTATCGAAGTTCAGAAGGCACATCCGGATTGGACAGTTGAGCCTGAGATCATGATCCCACTTGTATGTGAGGTTAAGGAGCTTAAGTACGTTAAGAAGATAGTTGTTGAGACAGCTGACGCTGAGATCGCTGCTGCTGGCGTAGAGCTTAAGTACGAAGTTGGTACAATGATCGAGATTCCAAGAGCTGCTCTTACAGCTGATGAGATCGCTAAGGAAGCTGACTTCTTCTGCTTCGGTACAAACGACTTAACACAGATGACATTCGGTTTCTCAAGAGATGACGCTGGTAAGTTCTTAAATGCTTACTATGACGCTAAGATCTTCGAGAACGATCCATTTGCTAAGCTTGATCAGACAGGTGTTGGTAAGCTTATGGATACAGCTGTTAAGCTTGGTAAGCCAGTTAATCCAAACCTTCACATTGGTATTTGTGGTGAGCACGGTGGAGATCCTTCATCAGTTGAGTTCTGCCACAAGATTGGTCTTGATTATGTATCATGTTCACCATTCCGTGTACCAATCGCTAGACTTGCTGCTGCTCAGGCGGCAATCGCTAACAAGTAATAAGATTAATTAGAATAAATTAATTTTGTATACCATTAGGAGCTTCCGTTTCTATGTCATGTAGGAACAGGGGCTCCTTTTGTTATGGCAATGAGTCAAGTGCAACATGCCCTCATGTCTGCATTTGATGACTGCTGATCAACGGATAAAATTTGCAAAGCATGGTTTATCGCTACTTTTGTTAGCGGTTACGTTAATTAAAAAAATATATTCAAATGCTGGATAGCTGTCCGGGTGGAAAATAATTGACTAGGATGTATCCCGGTGATAAACTTACCAATAATGTATAGGTATAAATAATGCGAATGATTAAGAGGTATAAGTAAATGTTACATTATGAGGTGTTTGAAAGTGTGTGTGGTACCGATGGATATATAGTACTGCTTCATGGCTTTGGTGGGAATAACAGGGTATGGAAGAATCAGATACCTTTGCTGCAGAAGAAGTTTAATGTTCTGGCAATAACACTTCCCAGTCACGGAGACAGTGAGTTGAAGCTATCTGAGGTGGGAAATACTATGGATATTGTTGTAAGCAATATAATCCAGGTGCTTGATGAGATGGGAATACAGAGTGCCGTTTTTATGGGTGTGTCGCTTGGAACAATATTTATCAAATATATGGAGATGAAGTATGAAAGCTATATAGACAAGGCTATACTTGTAGGTGCACTTGGTGCCGTGGGAAAGCCACTCAGACGTGCAGTTAATGTCTTTGCAAGAATTGGTGATAAACTGCCATTTCCCATTGTCTACAGAATAATGGCCAAGCTGTTTATGCCATGGAAGGTCAGCAGAACAAGCAGAAAAGTGTTCTGTAAATGCGCAAAAGCACTTAATAGTGTGGAATTTAAAGCCTATATGAACATTTTTATAGAGCATTTCTCCTTTTGCGATGAGTTTGTGAGTGTATCTCATGAGGAAAATATATATATATCCGGGCGCGGTGACCTGTGTTTTATAAATGGAATTGTGGAAGAATCTGATCTGACTGATGCAACACTGATAATAATAGAGCATTGCGGACATGTGTGTAATATAGATCAGGGAAGACAGTTTAATGAGATAATATCGGAAGTGCTTAGTATTGAATAGGGATGCATTTCAATTGGACGATGAATACCGTTCCGGGGCGGTCAAGCTTTAGTGACTTCAGACCTTTTTACGTCAGCTCTTCATGGTCAAGCTCCAGCAGCTTGAAGTGATTTTTCTTAAACTCGATCAGACCTTCATTCTGCATGTTTGACAGTTCCTTTGATAGAGCGGTTCTGTCAACATTCAGGTAATCGGCGAACTGTTCCCGGTTAAATGGAATGTCGAATTCCGTAGTACCCATGGAGCTGGCAAGACCGGACAAATAATAGCTTACACGCTCTCTGATCTTCTTTGGCTTTATATAGAAGATATGAAGGGACAGGGTAAGGCTCCTTCTGGATGAAAGCAGCAGGAGATTTTTAAGCATTTGCAGATGCCATGGATAGCTGTTGTATTTTCCTGACATGATATGCTGGGCGTTTAGCAGGAATACGATGGTAGGCTCCGTGGCTCTGGCATCGATCATAAGCTTATGACCGGACAGGGCATAGGTTTCCCCGAAGACCTTTCCCGGAAGGGCAGAACTCAGAACACTTTTGGATCCCCAGTAATCAACATTTTCAACTATAACACGTCCCTTGATGACGATCCCAAGCTCCTCAGTAATCTCACCTGCCTTGAATATGGCAGAGTTTGATCTGTAATAGTGCTCACGGAGAATTCCAAGCTCCTTCATGGTCTTTATATCTTCTTCGGATATGCCTTTAAATGCCATCATATTAAGAACATCCGCCATCTCGTATTTTGGTATCTTAAGTTTCATAATATATCCCTCCTCCGATTACATATACTTGCTTACCGATTACTGTATATTGTGTCCGTATAAGGATTTATATGCAGACAAAGCACAATATATCGAATGTATAATTTTTGAAAAAATTTGAAAAAAAGTTTGCTAAATTGCTATTCCGTGGTTATAACAACCGAATATACAAGCAAAGTATAATATACTTACAAACGAAAAGCAAGGAATGTGAAAGCATTATTGAATTATCAACAAAAATTTTGTATAATAAGTAAATAGTGTGTGGCATTTTCACATATTAAAATACTGAAAGGAGAAATTTTATCATGTTACAGAACCAGGAATGGGAATCATTCACAGGTAGACTCTGGAAGGAAGAGTGTAATGTAAGAGACTTCATCCAGAACAACTACACACAGTACAACGGAGACGAGAGTTTCCTTGAAGGACCAACAGATGCTACTAACAAGCTTTGGGATAAGCTTCAGGCTCTTCAGAAGGCTGAGAGAGATAACGGTGGAGTTTTAAAGGAGGATGCAGATGTTGTATCAAGCATCACAGCTTACGGCCCAGGTTACATTGATCCAGAGACAAAGGATCTTGAGCAGATTGTAGGTCTTCAGACAGATGAGCCACTTAAGAGAGCATTCATGCCTTATGGTGGTATCAAGATGGCTGAGGAAGCACTTCAGATGTACGGATATACACCAAATGAGAACTTCCATAAGATCTTCACAGATTATCACAAGACACATAACCAGGCAGTATTTGATGCTTATACACCAGAGATGATGGCTGCTCGTCATACACATATCGTAACAGGTCTTCCTGACACATATGGTCGTGGACGTATCGTAGGTGACTACAGAAGAGTTGCTCTTTACGGTGTAGATTTCCTTATCAAGGATAAGGAGTATCAGAAGGCTACAACTTCTAAGGTTATGACTCCTGATGTTATCCGTGACAGAGAGGAGCTTTCAGAGCAGATCAGAGCTCTTAAGGAGTTAAAGAAGTTAGGTGAGATTTACGGCTGTGATATTTCTAACCCTGCTACTAACGTACAGGAAGCTATTCAGGCTACTTACTTCGGTTATCTTGCTGCTGTTAAGGAGCAGAACGGTGCTGCCATGTCTCTTGGACGTACATCTACATTCCTTGACTGCTACGCTCAGAGAGACTTAGCTAACGGTACATTTACAGAGGAAGAGATTCAGGAGTTCGTTGATCACTTCATCATGAAGTTAAGACTTGTTAAGTTCGCTCGTACACCTGAGTACAACGCTCTCTTCGCTGGTGACCCTACTTGGGTAACAGAGTCCCTCGGTGGTATGGGTGTTGATGGACGTACACTTGTAACAAAGATGTGCTTCCGTTACCTCCACACATTAAGCAACCTTGGTACAGCTCCAGAGCCTAACATGACAGTTCTCTGGTCAACAAGACTTCCAGAGGGATGGAAGAAGTTCTGTGCTAAGACATCTATCATGTCATCTTCAGTTCAGTACGAGAACGATGACCTCATGAGAGTAACTCATGGTGATGACTATGCTATCGCTTGCTGCGTATCTTCAATGAGAGTTGGTAAGGAAATGCAGTTCTTCGGAGCAAGAGCTAACCTTGCTAAGTGTCTCCTCTACGCTATCAACGGTGGTGTTGATGAGAAGACTGGTGTTCAGGTTGGTCCTAAGTACAGACCTGTTGACACAGAGTACCTTGATTACGATGATGTAATGGCTAAGTACACAGATATGATGGAGTGGTTAGCTGATGTTTATGTTAACACTCTTAACGTAATTCACTATATGCATGATAAGTACTGCTATGAGAGACTTCAGATGGCTCTTCATGACAGAGAGGTTAAGAGATACTTCGCAACAGGTATCGCTGGTCTTTCAGTTGTAGCTGACTCCTTATCAGCAATCAAGTACGCTAAGGTTAAGGTTATCAGAACTGATGTTGAGATTACCAAGAAGGTTAAGGATCCTCAGACAGCTAAGTCTGTTATCAAGACAATCGGTGTTGCTAAGAACGTAGCTACTGATTTCGAGGTTGAGGGCGAGTTCCCTAAGTATGGTAACAACGATGACAGAGTTGATAAGATTGCAGTTGAGATAGTTGAGAAGTTCATGGCTATGGTTCGTTCTCACTACACATACAGAAATGGTGTTCCTACAACATCTATCCTTACAATCACATCTAACGTTACTTATGGTAACGCTACAGGTTCTACACCTGATGAACGTAAGGCTGGTGTTCCATTCGCTCCTGGTGCTAACCCAATGCACGGACGTGATAAGAACGGTGCTGTAGCTTCCCTTTCATCAGTTGCTAAGCTTCCATTCAAGGATGCACAGGATGGTATTTCTAACACATTTACTATCGTTCCAGGTGCTCTTGGTAAGGAAGACCAAGTATTCGCAGGAGATCTTGACATAGACCTTAACAAGTAATTGCGAATACATGTATTCGCAGTAGATCTTGACATAAACCTTAACAAGTAAGTAAAATTATTAACCCACAGTTTCCGGGCTGTCTCC